>OCIU01000496.1_pt1 | contig 36459 bp, 35 predicted proteins | sample 1538471 | NCBI WGS metagenome assembly OCIU01 (sample SAMN04571693, study PRJEB22368) | human gut metagenome | biome: human gut; material: stool | host: Homo sapiens | place: Luxembourg | collected 2012-06-01 | reverse complement strand
TGGGATCGAGCACGAGCCACTGCGCTCCGTCATAGTATTCGACCCAGGCGTGCGCATCGTCCTCGGTAACGGGCGTCCACTCCCCTTCTGCGGCAGAAACGGTGTACCCGGTGACATACCGCGCCGGGACGCCGCAATAACGCAGCAGAAGCGCCGCCGACGTTGCAAAATGCACGCAATAGCCTGTGTCGCTCTGCGTCAAAAACCAGTAGACAAAATCCTCACCGGACGGGACACGTGCAGTCTCAAGGCTGTAGGTCTTCCCTTTTTGAACGAGCGCAGTGACCGCTTTTGTGCAGGTCTCGATACCGGATACAGACGCCTGCGGAAGTGAACGAACCTCGTCAAGCTCCAGAAGCGACGCGTGCAGGTCATCCGGAAGCTCCAGATAATACCGGCGCACAAAGGCGCTGTAGTCGCTGTCGCCGCTCGTCTCCGACCAGCGGTAACGGGTGGAAAAATCGATGGAATACTGCGTTGCCTGCTGCGAATTGCGCACATAGGCGTCAAAGTACGGCGTCATGCCCTCCGGCAGTGCGACGGGCTTGTACGGCAGATAGCAGATGGACGATTTCATATCGGTCTTGATCTCCAGTGTCCGCGCAGCCTCCTGCGTTTCTGACAGGAAGGCATCCTCCGGCACGGAAAGCTCCGCATACGCGCTCTTGGGGAGCGCCGTCCAGGTGTTGTCCTGGTAGGCCGCCATCGAGTCCGCGCGCAGATGATAGGTGCCCGCGAGCGGCGAACGGATGTCCATGACATGCCGGCCGGTCTTGCTCTGCGGGCCAACGCGCGAAAGATCGACACGCTCCACGCTGGAATCCCACACGCGGCTTCCAAGCGTACTGGGCGAAAACGGCGAGACGAGCTCCATCTGCCCTGTTTTGTGATCCATGCGGAACAGCGAAAGCTTATCAAGCGCGGAGCTGACGCTGCTTTGCAGACTCTCCTGCCACGCGCCCCTCTCATACGCCCCCGGCGGAGAGATCAGGACGAGCAGCCCGATCAAAGCCGCAAGCGGCAGCGCAAGCAGCGCGCTCAGGCGGCACGCGGCTCTGCCGCTTTCTCTGCGGATGCTCTGCGTCAAGAACGCCAGCGCCAGCGCACCGATCAGCAGCAGCACCGCCCATGCTGCCGGTACCGTTTCCAGAATGAACAGGCAAAGTACCAGAAACGGAAGCCCCGCCGCAGCACAGAGCACCGGCGTGCGCCGCTGTTCGAGTGAAAATGTACACAAAAATGCCAGGATCACTGCCGGAAGAACCAGAAATGCGTTGGCGGTTTCTGCCATCGCAATTCCATCCGGCAGGGAAAGCTCCTGCCCAAGCGAGTAGGCGGCAGAAAAACATGCAACGACTCTTTCCGCCGCAACGAAAAACGCGCTTACACACGCCTCCCAGCGGAGATAGAGCAGAGCGCCGAGCAGCAAGGGCGCGGCGCAAATGGCAAACCACACGCGGCGCAGTCCACAGAGGACGGCAAACAGCAGGCAGAGCGCCGCACACGTCAGAAAAAGCGGAAGCGGATCGACCGGGGTCTGGAACGCGGTCACCGGGCACATCAGTGCCCCGAATGTGACGGCAAGGGCGTAAAGGGCGCCGGAGAGCGCCTGCATTACGTCAAAGCGCTTCATACCGTCACCTCCTCCGGAAGGCGGATGTGATACCGCCAGTCTGCTGCAGCAAAGCTCCTGCCCGCGATCGAGGGCATATCCGCGCGCAGAGGCGTATCCAGAAGCGCCTGCATCAGCGCCTCCAGCTCTGCCTCGCCGCCGACCGGCATGGTCACGGGTTCGAGATCCTTCGGTGAGAGCCAGCAGACAAAATGCGCTGCCTCATGCTCCAGAAGCCAGCGGCTCACCCAGAGCAGGATGGCAAGCTTCCGGTCGGCATCGCGCCGCTCGCCCGTGAGGTCGAGCGTCAGCAGGACGTATCGGCGATCCGGCTCCTGAGCCTCGCGGACGATCAGCTTGTCCGTCTTTGCGGACAGCTTCCAGTGAATGTCGCGCATACTGTCTCCGGGCCGGTATTCGCGCATGTCGTGTATTTCGGAAAAGCCGCCGCCGTGCTTCGGGCGGTAGGCGCGCGCCTGAAAGCGGCTGAGATTCGGGAGCGGCTCCGGCGCCTCGGGCGTTGGCCAAACACGCAGCACGCCCAACTCCGGCAGACGCATTTTGAATGAAAACAGGCCGAGATAATCCGTCATCTTCCCGCGCGAAAAGGAATACGCATACGCGCCGCAGTGCGCCGTCGCAAGAACGATGTCGCGCGCGTCCCACGCGGCAAAGCGGTACTCCTGCGTGTCCGTTGTGCCGCCCATGCGGTCGGTGCAGGTCAGACGGATGCTGCACGGCAGCGCCGGAAGGACGGACCTGCGCGCGTTCACGAGATGCAAAAGCGCCTCCTCCCCGACCGTACAGCATTCCGGCAGATGCGCAGAAAATCGCTGGTGCAGGACGCAGGGCAGACTGAATATCAGCGAGAAAACAGGCAGGCACAGCAAAAACACCAGCAGGAACCAGGAGATCCAGCCGCTATAATAGATGTGAAAGAGCAGCATTCCGGCAAGCAGCGCCGCATACAGCAGTCGAGCCTTCCGCATCTCAGACCCTCGGTGCCGGCGTGCGCTTGAGGATCTCCTCGAGCACGGTTTCCGGCGTGATGGCTTTTGCCTCAGCCTCGGGCGACATGAGAAGCCGGTGCGCGACGGTGCTGACAAACACGGTCTGAACGTCCTTCGGCACGACATAATCACGCCCCTGCACATAGGCGACCGATTTTGCCATGGCGGTCACGGAGAGCGTGGCACGCGGGCTTGCACCGCGCAGGATAAGCGGATGCGCGCGCGTCGCGCCGATCAGCGAGACGGCGTAGTCAATCAGCTCAGCCTTCATGTACACGGCTGCCGCTTCGTCCTGCATGGCGGCGAGCTGCTCGCGCGTGACCACAGGCCGGATCAGCGCCAGCGGATTGCCGCCCTGACGGCGGAGCACCATATTCCGCTCATCCTCCGGCTCGGGATAGCCGATGGACATGCGGACGGTGAAGCGGTCCATCTGCGAATCCGGGAGAAGCTGCGTGCCGGACGCGCCGGTCGGGTTCTGCGTTGCAAAGACGATGAACGGCTGCGGGATGCGGTGGCTGACGCCGTCAACGGTGACCTGCCCCTCCTCCATCGCTTCCAAAAGTGCGGACTGCGTGCGCGAGGTCGCGCGGTTGAGCTCGTCCGCGAGAAAAATATTGCAGACGATGGCGCCCGGCTGATAGCGCATGGCGCCTGTCTCCTTATTATAAATGGAATAGCCGGTGATATCCGAAGGCAGGACGTCCGGCGTAAACTGTACGCGGCCGTACTCCAGACCGAGTGCCTTTGCAAACGCCAGCGCCATCGTCGTTTTTCCGACGCCGGGAATGTCCTCCAGCAGAATGTGTCCGCGCGCGAGAATGACGGTCATGACCCAGACGAGCACGCGGTCCTTACCAACGACCGCTTTTTTGACCTCGCCGAGGATCTGACTGATCTGGTTCATAAAAGCGCCTCCATCCGTGTTGTTTTCTTACCAGAAAGTATACCACCAGTACCGAGTTTTTCCAAGATAAAAAGAAATTATGAGCCATTTTTTAAGAAAACGGAAATACTATGTAAATTCACAATTTGCGTATTTACACGCTTTGATTTTTGCAGTAAAATTATTTCAGATTCTCAAGGAAAGAGGTACTCCTATGGAAAACGCAGTAAAACGGATCGGAGTTCTGACATCCGGCGGCGACGCCCCCGGCATGAATGCAGCAGTACGCGCGGTCGTGCGTGCCGCGACCTTCCGCGGCATCGAGTGCATCGGCATCCGCCGCGGCTATACGGGTCTGATCAACGGCGATTTCATGAAACTGACAACCGACAATGTTTCTCATATCATCAATCGCGGCGGCACGATGCTCTACACCGCGCGCTGCGAGGAATTCCGCACTGTGGAGGGCCGGCAGAAGGCCGCAGCGACCTGCAAGCTGCTGGGGCTCGGCGGCATCATCGGCATCGGCGGCGACGGCACATTCCGCGGTCTTGTCGAGCTGAGCAAGCAGGGCATTTCCGTCGCGGGTATCCCCGCAACGATCGACAACGACATCGTCTGCACAGACTATACCATCGGCTATGACACCGCAGCCAACACGGCGGTCGAAGCCATCGACCGTCTGCGCGATACGATGCAGTCGCACGAGCGCTGCTCCGTGGTCGAGGTCATGGGGCACAATGCCGGCCATCTGGCGCTGTATGTCGGCCTTGCGACCGGTGCAACCGCAGTTCTGGTGCCGGAAAAGGGCGTCGATTTCGAGCGCGATGTCATTGACCGCATCCGTCAATCGCGCCTTGCGGGCAACACGCATTTTATGATCATCGTCGCAGAGGGCGCCGGCAGCGGCATGGAGATCGGCAAGGTCATCCATGACGTGCTCGGCCTTGATCCGCGTGTGACCATTCTTGGCCACATTCAGCGCGGCGGTACGCCATCGGCGCGCGACCGCGTGATGGCGACGCGCATGGGCTATCACGCTGTCAAAGTTCTTGCCGAGGGCAAGACCAACCGCGTCATCTGCGCCCGCAACGGCGGCATGATGGATCTCGACATTCTCGAGGGGCTTGCCATGAAGAAGGGGCTCAACGCCCAGCAGTATGAGGTGCTGGAGGCCATGACCGGCATCGGAAGCTGACCCGCCGGCAGAAGCGCTGCAAAGTATTTCAATCAAACAGAAAAAGAGAACGCATCCCCACCGTGGTCCTACGGTGGGGATGCGTTCTGCATGTGCGATATGCTATGGGCGCAAACCGGTCAGGCGAAGACCGGTCACGCTTTCGGATGGTATTTGTTATAGACTGCCTTGAGATTCTGCTTGACAAGCTGCGCATAGACCTGCGTGGAGGAAATATCGCTGTGGCCGAGCATTTCCTGAATGGAGCGCAGATCCGCGCCGTTCTCCAGCAGGTGCGCTGCGAAGCTGTGGCGCAGTGTGTGCGGCGTGATATCCTTGTCGATGTGTGCCTTTTCCTGATAGAATTTGATGATCTTCCAGAAGCCCTGACGCGACATGCGCTCGCCGGAGATGTTGACGAACAGTGACTGCTCCGACGGGTCGGCGATCATTTTCGGGCGCACATCCTCCATATAATCTGCAAGCGCCTGCAGCGCCTCCGGGTAGAGCGGAATGATGCGCGTTTTACCGCCGCCGGCACAGCGCAGAAAGCCGCCCGAAAGACTTACATCGTCATAGTTGAGATTGATGAGCTCGCTGACGCGAATACCGGTCGCATACAGCACCTCCAGCATCGCCTTGTCGCGGTAGCCCTTCATGTCCGAGCATTTCGGCTGCTCCAGCAGAAGCTCGACCTCCTTGCCGGAGAGGATCTGCGGGAGCTTTTTCTCTGTTTTCTCCAGCTTGATGTTGCGCACCGGATTCTGGTCGATCTCATCCTCGCTGAGCGCGAACATGTACAGGCTTTTGAGCGAAGCAAGGCTGCGCGAGACCGTTGCAGGCGATTTTCCGCGGTTTTGCAGCCACTGCACATAGTCCGCGATCGTCCGCTGCGTTGCCTCGAGCACATCCGTTCCCAGCGTGAGCAGGTATGACGCATACTGATGAATGTCCCGCATGTAAGACGACACGGTATTATTCGATGCGTGTTTGATCTCGATGAGGTAATCCTCATACCGGGTAATGATGTCCGCTGCCATATGTAAGCCCTTCCAATGCAGAATGTGTGCATGACAAAGAATGCCGGGTTTTGAAATGAATCCCCGCAATCGGCAGTATGCATGAGCCAAGGTGCGCCGCAGAACGAAAAAGTGGAAATAAAAAACGCGCAGATGAACGCGCGAAATAATTATTTCTACTAAAGCGCCTCTGTGGAAGTGAGGCTAATATACCGCATTTGGCCTTGAATTTCAAGGAAAAAAGCGTAATTCTTAAAAATTTGTTAATTATGACAACGGATTATGTCAATAATGTTATGTAAATTTAGAAACAGTGTGTGGACGCAAGGTGCGGTCAGGTACGGAAAAAGCACCACATCTGGTGCGATGGTCGCGATTCAACTTCTAAATCTTGCTTTTGCAGGAAATCCTGCAAAAGTGCAGCAGGTAAATGTCATTTACCTGCTGTTTCTGTATGCAAGTTTGCCGTCACCTTCGCCTTGCAGCGTGCAGTCGCTTCGGGCGGCGTGCAGCGATCAGGCTCGCAAGCGCTGCCGCGCCGAGGCAGGCACAGCCGATCCTGCCGATCCCGACCGGCGGCGTATCGACAAACAGCAGATTCCCCATCAGCAGCACGAACGCATACACGGCCGCGCCCAGTGCTGCCGCAGCGAGCTTTTTCTGTTCTGCCGTCTTCACTGCATAGAACGCGCCTGCAAGCGCACCGATCCCAGCCGCAAATACAGCCGCTCCTTCGATCTGTCTCTGCTGCACGATCCCGCCCAGAACCAGTGCCGCGATGAGCGCAGCAAGTGTGATTGCGGCGGCGAGGCTGACGCCTGCCGCGCAGAGTGCCGTCTGCCACATCGTCTTTGCTTTGCGTTCTGACTTTTTTCTCATACCGGACTCCCCTCCCCTTTGCTTTCAGGATATGGCACGTCCGGCTCTGTTATGCAGGCAGTTTCGCCGCAGGCGCAGCAAGAAGCGGGACGGCAAGCCGTCCCGCTTCGGATTTGTGATTTTGGATTACTCCGCGTCGTCCGCCTCGTCAACCGGCGCCAGCAGCGCACGGATGGACAGGGAGATACGCTTGTGCTCCAGATCGATGTCGATGATCTTTGCATCCACTTCCTGACCCTCAGCCAGAACGTCCTCGGGCTTGCCGATGCGGCGGTCAGCGATCTGAGAGATGTGGATCAGGCCGTCCACACCGGGGATGATCTCTGCGAATGCACCGAAGGTCATGAGCTTGACGATCTTGACCTTGACCACATCGCCAACATGATAGTCGTTGGTGAAGATGGTCCACGGGTTGGTGGCGTCGGTCTTGTAGCCGAGGGAGATCTTCTTCTTCTCCGGATCGAAGGAGATGACGAACACCTCGATGGTGTCGCCGACCTTGACGACCTCAGCCGGGTTCTTGATGTGATTCCAGCTCAGCTCGGAAACATGGACCATGCCGTCCACGCCGCCGATGTCAACGAATGCGCCGTAGGAAGTCAGGGACTTGACAACACCGGTGTAGTGCTTGCCGACCTCGATCTCGCTCCAGACCTTCTCCTGAGCGGCCTTGCGCTGCTCGGAAGCGACGGAACGGATGGAACCGACCACGCGGCGGCGGGCACGGTTGACCTCCGTGATGCGGAGCTGGACCTTGCTCTTGACCAGAGCGCCCAGATCGCCGCCCTTGGGGACGTTGGTCTGAGAAGCAGGAACGAACACGCGGATGCCCTTGACGTTGACAACAATGCCGCCCTTGTTTTCTTCGGTGACGGTGCCCTCGAGGATCTCACGGCTCTCAACAGCAGCTTCGATCTCTTCCCAAGCCTTGCCGGCCTCGAGACGCTTCTTGGACAGACGGACAACGCCTTCGCCGTCGTTGACGTGAACGACAACAGCCTCGACCTCGTCGCCGACCTTGACCAGATCTTCAATCTTTGCAGTGGGGTCAGAGGAGGTGAAGTCCTCGACCGGGATGTATGCGGTGTGCTTGGTGCCGAGGTCTACTTCGACTTCGTTGTTGGTAATGGCCATGACCGTGCCGGTGACCTTATCTCCGTTATTCAAAGTCTTGAGGGACTGCTCGAGAAGCTCGGCAAAATTCTCCTCCATTGCAGTTTCAACTTTCATTTCTTCGCTCATTTTGTTGTTTACCTCCTTAATTATCCACGCCGGAGTCGATGCTCCTGCCGTGATACCCACAGTTTTCGCGTTAGATAAAAGAAGCATATCCAACTCCGCCGCACTGTCAACCAGCGCGACATGCTTGCAATACTGCCTGCAAATATCAGCGAGACGCCCCGTATTCGAGCTTCTCGCGTCGCCGACAACCACCATGGCATCACATTGTTTTGCCAGAGCAGTCGCTTCTTTTTGACGCATCTCCGTAGCTTTGCATATTGTATCAAATATTTCGCAATTTGTACACTCTTTTTTTGCGATCTCGCAAGTTTTTTTCCATAAATTCTGCGTACTGGTTGTTTGGCAGACCATTCGTATGGGAATTTCTGTTCGTTTTGCGTCATCCGCCAGCCAGGAGGCGAATTCCTCCGGCGATTCAAAGACCAGCGGTGCGCTGCACCAGCCCGCAATGGCCTGCACCTCGGGATGCGCGCGCGTGCCGATGATGACCGGCTGCTGGCCGTTTTCTGCCGCGGCGGAGATGATTCGGTGGATCTTTTTCACAAACGGGCACGTCGCGTCCACGATCTCGACGCCCATTTTCTCCAGCGCCTCCATCACCGCGCGCGAAACACCGTGCGAGCGGATGACAACGCACTCCCCTGCCGCCGCCGCCTCAGGCGCGGCAATCTCGCGCACGCCAAGCGTCTTGAAGCGCTCGATCACATGCCGGTTGTGAATGATGGGGCCAAGCGTTGCAACGCGCTTTCCCTCACGGACGGCCTGCTCGACCAGCGCGACCGCGCGGTCAACGCCGAAGCAAAAGCCAGCCGTTTCTGCCAATTTGGTCTGCATAACGTTTCCCTTCCAGCTTCTCTTTGTGTCTCAGCCCAGCTTTCGCCGGACGATCTCCAAAATCGCCGCCTCCGCCGCGTCAAGGTCCATCCCGGACGTATCGAGCCGCACCGCATCCGGCGCACAGCGAAGCGGCGCAATGGCGCGGGTCGAGTCCTGCTTGTCGCGCGCCTTCATGTCCTCGAGCACGCTCTCATAGCGAACCTTTTCACCCTTCGCCGTCAGCTCCTCAAAGCGGCGGCGCGCCCGCACCTCGGGTGAGGCGGTCAGGAAGATCTTGACGTCCGCACGCGGCAGCACGACGGTCGCGATGTCGCGCCCGTCCATAACAACGTTGTGGCGTCTTGCAATGCCGCGCTGCATATCCAGCAGGAAATCGCGCACACACGGCTGCGCCGAGACGCCGGAGGCGTAGCTCGACATGAGCGGCGTGCGGATCTCGTCCGAAACGTCCGTGCCGTTGAGGATCATATGCTGCACGCCCGCGCCATCATATTCCACCGCAATATTCACATCGTCCAGACAGCGGCAGATGCCGTCCCGGTCTTTCGGGCCGATGCCCATCATCCACATGTGATAGCCGACGGTGCGGTAGATCGCGCCCGTGTCCACATATACAAAGCCGAGTGCGCTTGCCGCACGGCGTGCAAGCGTGCTCTTCCCGGCGCCGGCAGGGCCATCGATGGCGACGCTGAACGTTTTCTCTTTCATAGGGTCTCCTCCCTGTTTTTGATGGCTTCCGCCGCCGCAGCGCCCGCCGCGCGGCCGGTCGCCCATGCGATCTGCAAATTAAAGCCGCCCGTATAGGCGTCCACGTCCAGGAGTTCACCCGCAAAATAAAGTCCACGCATCTTCTTGGACTGCATGGTTTTCGGATCGACCTCCGAGACCTTTACGCCGCCGGAGGTGACAATGGCATCCTCCACAGGCGCTTTGCAGGCGATCTCGACGGTAAAATGCTTGATCGTCTCCAGCAGCGCTCTGCGCTGCTCGCGCGTGATCGAGTGTACCTTTTCTTCGGGCGGGATGCCGCTTCTGCGGATGACCACCGGAATCATGGACTTCGGCAGCAGCTCCACCAGCGCATTTTCAAAGTCGCGGTTCTGGAATTTCTCAAAATCGCGCAGCAGACGCTGATCGAGCTTTCCTTCATCCAGCGCGGGCTTGAGGTCGATTACGGCGGTGTAGCTGTCCTTCTCGTTCATGTGGGCGCTGGCACTGAGCACGACAGGACCGGAAAGGCCAAAATGTGTGAACAGCAGCTCCCCGAACTCCTGAAAAACGACCTTCTTTTTCTGATTGACCAGCCGGAGATCCACGTTTTTGAGCGCCAGCCCCTGCATCTGCTTACAGTCGTGTCCCTTTTCCACGAGCGGCACGAGCGAGCCGGCCGGCGGAACGATCGTATGCCCTGCCGAGGCAGCCAGCAGGTATCCGTCACCGGTCGAGCCGGTCTGCGGATAGCTGCATCCGCCGGTGGCGAGGATCACAGCGCCGTCATAGCTTCCGAGCTGCGTGCGAAGCCCTGTAACTGCTCCATCCTGCATCAGAAGTGCCTGAACATCCTCATGGCACACGCGGACGCCGAGCCTCCGCAGTTCCGCACGCAGGGCGTCGATGACGCTTGCAGACTTGTCCGACTGCGGAAAGACGCGGTTTCCGCGTTCTGTTTTCAGCGGACAGCCGCGCGCCTCAAACCACGCCATCACGTCACGCGGCGGAAAAGCATAGATCGAGCTGTACAAAAAGCGCGGATTGCGCGGAACATTCTGAAAGAATTCCTCGGGCACACAGTCATTCGTCACGTTGCAGCGCCCTTTTCCGGTGATATAAAGCTTTTTTCCGAGGCGGTCGTTTTTTTCAAACAGCATCACGCGTGCACCGCGCTCCGCCGCTGCAATGGCAGCCATCATCCCTGCCGCGCCGCCTCCAGCGACAAGGACATCTGCCTTATTCCACACGCTCATAGACATCATACTCATCCCACAGCCGCTCCAGATCCTTGAAGGTCTTTGAGACCTCCTCCTCACGCTTGCGGCTGACCGCGACAATGAGGGCGTTGACGACGCTCATCGGCGCAACGAGCGAGTCCACGATCGAAACCATGTCGCTCTTGGCGACAAGAACATGATCTGCGATCTTGCCAGCCGGCGCGTCAGGCTTATCCGTGATGGAAAGAATCGTCGCGCCGCAGTCGTGTGCATACTGCATCGCCTTGATGGTGCGGCTGGAGTAGCGCGGAAGACTGATGCCGATGACCACATCCTCCCTGCCGACGCGCAGGAGCTGCTCGAACATCTCGCTGGTCGCGGTGGAGGGTACGAGGGATACGTTGTCAAAGATATTGCGGAAATAGAAATTCAAAAAGCTCGCGATTGCCGCCGAGGAGCGCACGCCGACGATGTAGATATGGCGTGCTGCAAGGATGGCGTCCACGCTCGCGTCCATCTCGCGGCGGTCGAGCGTCTCGCTCGTCCTGCGGAGCGTGTCGATATCGGCCTGAAGGACGGTCGAGACAACGTCCTGATTGCCGATGCGGTCGTTTGCAGCCTCGATGCGCTGAACCGATGTCAGCTTGTTGCGCACGATCTCCTGAAGCGTTTTCTGCATGCTGGGGTAGCCGTCGAAGCCAAGCTCCACGGCAAAGCGAACGACCGTGGACTCCGACACGCCCACGGTTTTGCCGAGCTTGCTGGCGGTCATGAACGCCGCCTTGTCATAGGACTGTAAAATAAAGCCCGCGATCAGCTTCTGGCCCTTGGAGAAGGTACGAAGCCGGTCGTGAATGGCGGATAAAACATCGGTCGCCATTGCTGCGCCTCCATTCATCGCCGCAATGCGGCAAAATATATTTTATCATAGCGTTTCCGCACGGGATTTGCAAGCAGAACGCCGCGCGTGGATGGGCATTTCTGTTCTTCGTGCGGATCAAAGCTCCGCCAGCAGCTCCAGAACGCTCTGATAGCGCTGCTTTGGGCTCATCATCGTGCAGCGCTGGACAACCCTCCCGAGATGCCCGGCGGCCAGACGGCGCGACGGATGCTCCCCCGTCAGCATAACGTTCAGCACCACGCCGAGCGAGTAAATATCTGCCCGCGGGTCGGTCTGTGACAGGCCGTACTGCTCCGGCGCAGCATAACCGGTCGTCCCGAGGATCATTGTGTCCATCGTCATCTCCGGCGCGTCGCTGTGATAGATACGCGAGGCGTCAAAGTCGATGAGCACCGCCTCGTCTCCGCGGAGAAGAATATTTTCCGGCTTCACATCCCGGTGCACCGCGCCGAGTGTGTGCAGCACGTACAGCGCGCGGCAGATCTGCCCGGCGATGCGTCCGGCCTGCGACGCGGACATCGTCCCGCCCTCGAGCAAAAATGCCAGCGTATCGCCGTGTACGAACTCCTCCAGTACGATCACCTGTGCGTTTCGCTCTGCTGTTTCCATGATCTGCGGCAGATTTGGGCAGGAGACCGGAAGAAGTTTTTGATAGACTGCGCCGCTTCCCTCATAGCGTCGGAAAACGAAGCGCACGCCGCTTTGCCGGTGACGCACAACGCGCACACTCCCGCGCTCACTCTTTTTGAGCTGCCGTACCAGGTCGTACTCTGTCTGAATCGCGTTCAGAAGACCGTCATAAACGTCCATAGCCACCTACCGCTCTTGCTTTTTCTCCGCATTTCCTGTAATATATACGGTAATACAGCTTGAATTATAACGGAGAAAAGAAGATTTGTAAAGGAGGCTGCCGGATGAAACCGAAGAACACGAGCAAATTGCAGGCTGAGCTGGCGCAGAGCGGCAGTCTCAGTGCTTTTCTTTTGAACAACGAACGCAGCTTTAACAACGACAGCGGGCAGGAATACATCAAAGAGCTGATCGACCGCAGCGGCATCAGCAAGGCGACACTCGCCCGCTGCTCCGGCATGAGTGAGATCTATGTACACCAGATTCTTTCCGGCCGCCGGTCACCCTCGCGCGGAAGGCTGATCTGCCTGTGCTATGGCCTTAACGCCACACTGGACGAGACACAGGAGCTTTTGAAGCTCTACGGTCTTGCGCAGCTCTATCCCCGCAACCGGCGCGACGCCATTTTGATCTACGGTCTGACGCACAATGTCAGCGTTCAGGACATCAATGACCGGCTGTTTGCCGAGGATGAAGAAACGCTATACTGAAAAAAAACGGTTGGTTTCATTTGAAACCAACCGTTTTTTGAGCTGTGCTACAGCTTTCCGTCCGGGAAACTCACCGTGATCTTAGTTCCAACGTTCGGTGTGCTTTCCAGCGTGATGTGCCCGCCCAGATCCTGCACGGCGTGCTTGACGATGGATAGGCCAAGTCCGGTCCCGCCGGACTGGCGGGAATGGCTCTTATCCACACGGTAGAAGCGCTCAAATATGCGGCTCTGGTGCTCCGGCGGGATGCCGATGCCGGTATCCTGCACGGTCACAACGGCGCAGGCGCCGCGCTTTTCAGCCGTCACATCGACCGTGCCGCCGTCGCGATTATACTTGATCGCGTTGTCGCAGAGGTTGAAAACGGTCTCCGCCACAAGCCGCCGCACGCAGCGGATGTGCGTTTTTTCGCCGTGGACGCGCAGCGTCACATGCTTCGCTGCGGCCGCACCTTCCAGCGTGGTCGCCGTCTCCTCGCAGATGGCGTGCAGCTCAAGCTGTTCATACGGAAGCTCGCCGCCCTCGTCGAGCTGAGAAAGGCGGATGATATCATCGATCAGTGTGACAAGGCGCGCAGACTCGGTGCGGATATGCCCGATGAAGCGCGGCATATCCTCCTTCTTCACAAGGCCGTTTTCGATCAGTTCGGCGCTTCCCATGATGGACTGGAGCGGCGTTTTCAGCTCGTGCGACACATTCGCCGTGAATTCGCGGCGGTTTCGCTCTGCGAAAGCCTCCTCCGTCACGTCAAAGGCGAGCAGCACCGCACCGACGACCGTGCCCTCGGACTCAATGCGGCTGATGTCCAGCTGATACTCCCGGCCGCTGCGCGAAAAGCGCGTCTCACTGTGGCCGGTCTGCATGGCGTGATCGATCGCGACGCTCAGCTCATGGCTGCGCTCGATGGTCAGGAAATCCTGCCCGATGCAGCGCTCGTCCGCATGGAACAATGCCCGCGCGGCGGGATTGATGCTCAAAATGACGCCCTTTTCGTTCATCAGGACGAGGCTCTCATTCATGCTGGATGTGATCTGCGCAAATTCGTCCTTCTTCTGCTGGAGCTCCTTCAGCTGCGCGTCGATCTGCCGGCGCTGGCGGCTGATGCGCGTCAGAAGCGGCGCGAGCTCCTCATAGGCGTCGTTTTCCAGCGGGTTTTCCAGATCAAGCCGGTTCAGCGGCGCGACCACGCGCGCGGAAATGCGCTTTGCAAGGAAAAACGCCAGCAGCAGCGCGGCACAGGCCACGACCAGCATGGGCTGGAGCATACCCATGGCGATCACGCCGATGGTCGCGCGGCTGATCGAAATGCGGAGCACGCTGCCGTCGGTCATGCGCCGCGCATAATAGACGGTCTTTTCCAGAAGCGTATCGGAGTAGCGGGAGCTTTTGCCCTCGCCGGACTGCAAGGCCTCGCGCACCTCGTCGCGCTGGGCATGATTTTCCATCGAGGTCTCGTCTGCTTGCGTGTCAAACCGCACCGAGCCGTCTGCTCCGATCCAAGTCAGGCGATAGCTTTTGCCGTGGATGGCCTTGAGATAGGCTTCGCCGGAGTTTTCAACGCCCACCATCGCCAGCGACAGCTCGTCCTCCAGCTGCTGCTCCTGCACGCCGGTAAAATAGTCGTACAGGCAGCCCATGATGATCAGAATGCTCGCCAGCAGCACCGCCATAGCGGCGAACATGATCGACTGAAAGATTTTTTTCGTCATGTCTGTGCCTCCAGCCGGTAACCGACACCGCGCACCGTCTCGATGCACTTTCCGTACTCGCCGAGCTTCTGGCGAAGCGTCCGGATGTGCATATCGACCGTCCGTGTCTCGCCGACGTAATCCTCGCCCCAGACGGCGGCAAAGAGCTGGTCGCGCGTATAGGCAAGGCCCGGATGCGACAGGAACAGCCGAAGAAGCTCAAATTCCTTAAAGGTCAGCGCGATGCGCTCGCCGTCGGCTGTGACCGTGTGCTCGTCCAGGTTGACGCTCAGTCCGCCCGTTTTGAGAATTCTCTGTGTCTGGGAGGGCGCGCAGCGGCGGAGCACCGCCTTGACGCGCGAGACCATCTCCATCATGCCGAAGGGCTTGACCAGATAGTCGTCCGCCCCGAGGTCAAGGCTCTGGATCTTGTCATATTCCATGCCCCTTGCCGTCGCCATAATGACGGGGATCTGCGCCGTTTCCGGCTCGGCGCGCAAAAAGCGCAGAAGCGATACGCCGTCCTCCCCGGGCAGCATCACGTCCAGAAGCACAAGCTCCGGCTTTTCCTCCCTCAGTGCCGCGCGGAATGCATCCGCGTCGGCAAAGCCCCTCGCGTCAAAGCCGGTCGAGCGGAGCGTGTAGACCTCGATATCACGGATACCGGCGTCATCCTCCACACACCAGATCATGCTCACCCCTCCTCCTTATGCACGCCGGTGACGGAAAACACCACCCACTCGGCAATGTTCACGGCATGGTCGCCGATGCGCTCAAAATACTTCGCGATCATCAGAAGATCGAGCGCATATTCGCCGTCATCCGGCGTCCTGGCCAGAAGCCCAATGAGCGCCGTCTTGACCTTCAGAAAATAATCGTCCACAATGTCGTCATAACGAATGACGCTCTCAGCAAGCGCCGTGTCGCGGCGCACGAAGGCATCCACGCTGTCCGTGACCATCTTGATCGTGGCTCTGCCCATCTCTCCGATGGCTGCGCAGCTTTCGCAGGAGCGGCCCTTCAAAAAGACAATGATCTCGGCAATATCCGCCGCCTGATCGCCGATGCGCTCCATATCCGTGATCATCTTGAGCGCCGCGGAGATCTGGCGCAGGTCGCGCGCCACGGGCTGCTGCTGAAGCAGGAGCTTGAGGCACATGGACTCAATATCGCGCTCCATCTGGTCGATCTCCGTATCGAGCGGCGCGACCTTTGCGGCAAGAGACTCGTCGCCGTCCAGAAGCGCCTTGGCAGCCAGCGCGATGGCCTCCTCGCACATGGCGCCCATCTCGATCAGCTCCTTGTCGAGGCGCTTGAGCTGTTCGTCAAACCGGCTTCTCATCATCCAAACCTCCCTGTGATGTAGTCCTCCGTCCTGCGGTCCTCCGGCTGCGAGAACATTTTCTCGGTATCCCCGTACTCGACCAGCTCGCCCAGCAGGAAAAATGCGGTCTGATCGGAGATGCGGACAGCCTGCTGCATGTTGTGCGTTACGATAATGATAGTGTACCTGTCTTTGAGGCTGATTGCAAGTTCTTCGATCTTAGAAGTTGAAATTGGGTCGAGGGCGCTCGTCGGCTCGTCCATGAGCAGCACATCCGGCTCCACAGCCAGTGCGCGTGCGATGCAAAGCCGCTGCTGCTGTCCGCCGGATAGACCAAGCGCCGACTTTTTCAGCCGGTCCTTGACCTCGTCCCAGATGGCCGCGTCGCGGAGCGAGCGCTCCACGATATCATCCAGCCGCGCCTTTGCGCGAATGCCGTGCGTCCGCGGGCCGTAGGCAATATTGTCGTAAATGCTCATCGGGAACGGATTCGGCTTCTGAAACACCATGCCGATCTGGCGGCGCAGCGCACAGACATCGACGGAGGGTGCAAAAATGTTCTCGCCGCGATAGGTGACCTCGCCTGTGATGCTCACGCCCGGGATCAGGTCGTTCATGCGGTCGAGCGTCTTGAGAAACGTCGATTTGCCGCAGCCGGACGGCCCAATGAGCGCCGTGATGCTTTTTTCGGGAATGTCGATCTGTATATCTTTCAGAGCCTGCGTCTTCCCGTACCACAGGCACAGATCCTTGACCGAAATCAGGTCATTCATAGGCTTCTCCTCCTCTTAAAATACTTGCCGACCAGCGTGGCCGCCAGATTGATCAGCAGCGTCAGCAGCATCAGGATCGCCGCGATGGCAAACGCCACATCGAACTCGCCCTGCTCCTTGGCATAGACATAAAGTGCGACCGTCAGCGTGGCGCCCGAGTTTTTGAGTCCCTTCGCAAGGCCGTAAAGCGTGTGCGCGAAGCCCGCCGTGTACAAAAGCGCCGCCGTTTCGCCGAGGATGCGGCCGACCGCCAGAATGCATCCGGTGATGACGCCGTCCACGCATCCGGGCATGACCACCGTCCGGATCACGCGCCACTTGCCTGCGCCAAGCCCGAACGCGCCCTCGCGGTAGCTCTGCGGAACGGTCTTGAGGCTTTCCTGCGTGGTGCGCATGATGGTCGGCAGGTTCATGATGACGAGCGTCATGCTGCCTGCGCAAAGGGAGGTCTTCATGCCGAGGAACTGACAGAAAAACAGCATACCGACCAGTCCGTAAATGATCGACGGAATGCCGGAGAGCGTTTCCGCCGCATATTCGATCATCGAGACGAGGCGCTTGTTGGTGGCGTACTCCGTCAGATAGATCGCCGCGCAGACGCCAAGCGGCAGCACGACGAGAATCGTCGCCATAACGACGTAGAGTGTGTTCAGAATGTCTGGCAAAATGCCGATGCTGCCGGACAGATAGCTCGGAGACGTGGAAACGAGCTGCCATGACAGGTGCGGCACGCCCTTGTAAAGCACATAGCCGATGAGAAACAGCACCAGCGCGCAGGTCAGCGCTGCCGCAAAATACATCAGCACGCGCATCAGCGTGTTATACGCGCGCCGGGATCTAGAGATACCATGCTGCATGACCGTCACCCCTTACTGCGCTTGAGGAAGAAGTTCAGCGCCGCGTTGGTGAGCATAATAAACAGGAACAGCACCAGCGCGATGGAAAACAGCGCTTGCCGCTGAAGGCCGCTGGAATAGGCCATTTCGCTTGCCACCGCCGTTGTGAGAAAGCGCACGCTCTGAAACAGCGACGGCATGTTCGCGACATTGCCGGAGACCATCATGACCGCCATGGCCTCTCCGATCGCTCTGCCGACGCCGAGAACGACCGCCGCCGCAATGCCGCTTTTTGCAGCGGGCACGCTGACGCGGAACCATGTCTCGACAGGCGTTGCGCCGAGTGCGAGAGAGGCGTCCTCATATTCCGGCGGGACAGCCTCAAGCGCCGTCATGGAGACCTTGATGATGGACGGCAGGATCATGACCGCAAGGACAATGATCGCCGCGAGCAGGCTCGCACCGTCCGGAAGCCCGAAGATCTTTCGGATACCCGGAACAAGCACAAGCATGCCAACCAGTCCGTACACGACCGACGGAATGCCGGCAAGCAGGCTGACGGCCTCCTCTACCACCGCGCGCAGACGCGGCGAAGCGGCCTTCGCGAGAAAAACCGCTGTCAGAAAGCCGATGGGCACGCCGATCAGGATCGCGCCCGCCGTGCCGTAGACACTCGTCAGGATAAACGGCAGAATGCCGAATTTCGGCTCCGCCTGCGTTGAGGCCCAGACCGTTCCAAACAGGAACTTGCCGAGCCCGATCTTGTGGATCGCAGGCAGGCCGCTGACGACCAGATACGCTGTGATGAGCAGCACGCATCCGACCGTGACCAGCCCGAGCACCAGAAAAATGCCGTGAATGATCGACTCAAAGAGCCGGTTGTTCGTTTTTTCGATTTGCCGCAGCAAGCGGCCATGTGCCAGCATAGTAGAAATTCCGCCTTTCTTTTGGAGCTGCTCACCGGCTTACAAACGAACGCAAGGATTTGTGCGCGCTTGTCAGCCGGTGCGGCGTGCCATGCGGCGGCGCCCCATTGGAGTCACCGCCGCCGGTTTCCTGTTACGCGACCGGAACGGCGCCTGCTGCGGAGATAAGTGCCGCCGCATCGCTCGACACCGCGAAGTCAAAGAACTTCTGTGCCGCGTCCGAGAGCTTCGTGCCATCCTTCGTGACGAGCACAAACGGTCTCTGCACTGCGTAGCTGCCGTCCTTGACGGTCTGCTCACTCGGGCTGACGCCATCCACGCGCACTGCCTTGATGTTGTCCTTGAGCGCTGCCAGCGAGGCATAGCCGATGGCAGCCGGATTCTGAGAGACGGTGGTGATGACATCGCCGGTGGAGGTCAGCTCCTGACGGTACTGGCAGGCGTCCTTCGTGCCGGTGACCGATTCAAAGCCGTCACGCGTGCCGGAGCCAGCCTCACGGCCGATCAGGACGATCTCCGCGTCCTCGCCGCCGAGTTCCTTCCAGTTGGTGATCTTGCCGGTATAGATGTCGGCGATCTGCTGCACGGAGAGGTCGGAGACGGGATTGTCGGGGTGAACAATGATGGCGATGCCATCAAGCGCGATGGTCGTACCGACCAGACCGGCGCTCTTTTCATCGTCCTTCAGGCTGCGGCTGGACAGGCCGATGTCGCAGCGGCCCTCCTGCACGGCGGTGATGCCGGAGCCGGAGCCGGTGGGGTTGTAGGTAAAGGTGATGCCGCTGTTGTCGTTCTGGAACTGCTCGCCGAGCGCGCCGATGACCTTTTCCATCGAGGTCGAGCCGTCGGTCGCGACGCTGCCGGAGGTCTGCCTGGCGCAGCCGGCAAAAACGGCGGCTGCCAGCAGCATAACAAGTGCAAGGCTGATAACTTTTTTCATTTGAGAGAACTCCTTTTCATTTCAGTATGATTTCATTGGATCTCGATCACGCCTTTAGAATACCGGCAAGGTGTAAAATGGAAAAGCGCGCTTATGTAAAATCCATGTCAAATCACAAAAGCCGCCAAAAAACGAGCATTGAAATTTCCCGCGCAAAACGTTATGATAGAAAGCGTAAAAGAATCAGACGATCATCGTCTGTGAGCTTGTCAAAAAGTCTTTTTGACAAGCTCTCAAACGCGAACCGCAGGAGCTTGGTTCGCGTTTGAAAAGGCTGCGCCCGCCTACGCGCATAATTTGTGCGCTATTTGCGCACAAATTCCACACTTGCCGGGCGTTTTGTGTTTTGTCCGATGTACACGCCACCGGACAAAACCGATTTACACTTTATTTCGCCGTGCGCGGCGAAACTCTACGAGGTTTTTTGACAGTCTGTCAGACGATCGTCGTCTGTCTCAGATGGATCACAGAGCGCAGAAAGGAGCTTTCCATGAACGGCTTGAAAATACTTTACAGAATGTATCAGGGTGCGATGGCGGTCGCCCAGCGTGTCCTGCCTCAGAAAAAGCAGTCGCTGAACGTGGGCAGCGGCAGCTATCTCGCAGCCGCTGTTATTCTGGAGCAGCAGGGCGTCAAGAAGGTGCAGATCGTCACGACCGCGGGAACCGTCCGGCGCGGCACGATCGCGCCGCTTCTGGACGCACTCAGGAAGGTGTGGAGGCGAGCGTCTATGACGGCGTGAAGCCGGACCCCGATACGCAGTGCATCGCGGGCGCTGCGGAAAGCTACCGCGAGGAGGGCTGCGATGCGTTTCTCGCCATCGGCGGCGGCTCCGTGCTCGACTGCACCAAAATGGCGGCGGCATGTGCCGCAAGGCCCGGAAAACCGATCGAAAAAATGGCGGGCACGCTGAAGGTCCGCGCCAGGCTTCCCTTCACCGCCGGGACCGGCTCGGAGGTCACGGCAGCTGCCGTCGTCACCGACGAGAAACGGGGCGTCAAATTCCCGGTGACAGACCTGTGCCTTGTACCGGATGCTGCCATTCTCGATCCGTCGCTGACACTGGATCTGCCGAAGGACATCACCGCGAACACCGGCATGGACGCCTTTACGCACGCCGTCGAGGCCTACACCAACTGCTTTGCATCCAAGCGCGCAAAATACTACGCGCTCGACGCGATGAAGCTCATCAATGAAAACCTGTACGCCGCGTATGTTGACGGTCACAATCTGCCCGCGCGCGAGCATCTTCTCACGGCGTCGTACTATGCGGGCGCGGCGTTCACGACCGCCTATGTCGGATATGTCCATGCCATCGCGCACGCGCTTGGCGGCATGTACCACATCCCGCACGGCGAGGCGTGCGCCATTGCGCTGCCGGTCGTTCTGGCAGCATACGGGCGGCGCGTAACGCCGAAGCTCGCCCGCATCGCAGACCATCTGGTGCTGGGCGGCACGACAAAGGCTGAAAAGGCGGAGAATCTGCTTCAGCGCATCGTCCAGCTCAACGGCCGGATGGGAATCCCGGCAACCGTCGCGCAGCTTCGTGAGGAGGACATTCCGGAGCTTGCACGCAGGGCCCTGAAAGAGGCCAATCCGACCTATCCCGTCCCCGTTATCTGGGACCGGAAAACGATGGAGAGCGTCATCCGAAAGCTGCTTCCATAAAAAACAGAAACGCCGCCGTGATGTTTTTTTCATCACGGCGGCGTTTTTCTGCCGTCTTAGTTCCAGTTCAGCGTCGTATACTGCATCGAAAGCAGTCCGCCGCTTCCCTCCCGCAGCGTCTCAAACTGCTGCGTCTCGTCCTCAGCGTTGTAGAGCGTCCGCGTCTGCGTTCCGTCCGCGGAAGTCTGTACCACGACCAGGAATTCCGCGCCCTCTGCATCCAGCGTCTCGGGGAGCGTGCCTGTGGCATACGTCTGCCGGCGCAGGACGCCGTTTTGAGCGTCCATCCAGAAAAGTGTTACGCTGTCCGGCTCGGGCGCAAGCTGAATTTTGACGGCGCATTGGAAGGAATATTCCTGCTTTTCTCCGTTCTCCGTTCGAGTGAGCGTCTGTGACAGCGTCTGCGTTGTGGATGCAGTCGAGCCTTCATCGCTGGAAAACCGGATGCCGCTTCCGGAGCGCGCGTAGACGCGCCCGTCCCCGGTCTGATAGAGCGGATTGACGACGAAGTAGACGCTTCCGGCATTGTTTCTTGCGTAGAGTGTGGTGGAGAAGTCGTAGCTCGTGCCTGCGTCTGTCACATGCACCGCGCTTTTGCCGTCACAGAAAACGTCGTCGTTCTGCATCCTTGTGTACGCGCTCTCCCCATCCGTTTCTTCCGTGCAGAGCCATGCGTAGCCGCCCGCGCCCGCAAATACATAGCGCTGCTCCGCTTCACTCCACTCGGCAAACAGCGCGTTTTGATAGCGCTGCGCATCTGCGTCGCTGATCTTTCCGCCGTTTGCGAGCTGTCCCGCATGGTCGCGGAAATATCCCTCCGCGTCGAACAGATCGAGCGGTTCTCGTGTGACCAGCACGCCGACCATCCGGTCTTCCTCTGCGGCGGCATGTTCTCCCTCCGGCTGAGCGAGGCTGCATCCGGTCAGCAGCAGCGCCGCGATCAGCGAAAATGCCGCAAAAAATCGTTTATTCATCGTCGTCTGCCTCCAATTGTCCGTCAAATTTCAAAATGTCTCCCACGTCGCAGTCGAGAAAGTAGCAGATGCGGTTGATCGTCGCGAAGCGGACGCCCTTCGCCTTGCCGCTGCGCAGGATCGAGAGATTTGCCTCGGTGATGCCGACCTTGGCGCAAAGCTCCTTTGCGGTCATGCCGCGCGCACGCAGAATGTCATCCAGATGTACCCGTATCGCCATGGCGCCACCTAAATAAAGAGGTCGTTGTCCGCACGGAGCTTCCGGTTTTCCTGCACGAGCCGCGCAAGGATGAGCGCTGCAAGGCAGAACGCAAGCGGCACGAGCGGAAGCGTCACGGTGAGTGCAGCGCTGCGGAGTCTTTTCATAAAAAGGAGCTGCAACAGATCCAGCGCAAGCTCCGCCAAAACCGAAGCACTCAATGCAATGCGGCATCGGCGCGTGACGGCCTCTGCCGCCTCCTCTGCTCCGCCCGCATCCCCCGCCGCACGCGCCCGCAGGAGCGTCAGCGCCGCAAGGATCACCCACACGTCCAGCACATACGGCGCGGCATCCGCCGCATATCGCAGCACCAGGAACGCCTCCGTCCAGCCAAGCTCCGGAAGCATGCTTCCGAAAAAAGCCGCGTCTGACGCGGAGGCTGTGTTCTGTGTATGCAGCGTATCGAGAGACAAGAGCAGCGTGCGAAGCGAGCTGCCAAAGGCACAGAAGATGAATACCGCTGCCGCCAAAATAAGCGCAGCTGTGAAATACTGCCGCAGGCGCGCAGCCTCCGCGCTGAACGCCGCCCGCAAAAGGCGCAGCAGCGCATAGGCCAGCGCCTCCGCATACAAAACGCCGCCGAGCACCGGCAGCCCAAGCGTCCGCCCACCGACGATCCAGCTGTCCAGCATAGCCGGGTTGACCATCGCATAGAGCGCGCCGAACAAGGAGAGCGTCAAAAGCGGCAGCAGCAGAGCCTCCGCGTGAAAGCCGCGCCGAAGTGCGCGGGCCGTGAACAGCGCCAGCGGCGCGAGCGAAATACAGACGTACAGCGCCACCGCCAGCACGTTGCACACGCCTCCGAGCAGTGACAGCGCCCGCAGTCCCGCGCCGAGCTGCGCAAACGGAAATGCCAGCACGCCCGCATCGAGGAGCATCATCCCGCGCATCAAAAATGTCAGCACCGCGCACAGTGCGCCTTCTGCCGCAAGCAGCACGGCAAGTTTCTTGGTATTCATACGTCCACCTCCAAAATTATTGTTTTTCAATAATTCTATTTGCATCTTAGCACAGGAATTATCGTTTGTCAATAATTATTAGTGTGCAAAAAGCAGGAGTCCGAGACTCCTGCTTTGTTATCAAGCTGCGGCGCTCATTGCGGAAATATACAACTCAGGCAAAAGAGCGGCAGCAAAGCGATTCTACAGTCTCCAAAATATAGAGCGCCGGCAGACTTGCGCAAAAGGTTCAGGATCGCTCCCTAGCCAAGTCGCACAAACTGCTGACATCAACACCGTAGCAGACCTATACCTTGTTGTCAAGCAGAAAGACAAGAATTTCGGACCGGAGACGGCAAGCAAGGTCGTGAATGCGGACGGGCGCCGAAGGTGGTCTAGCATCAGACCGGGGAGGACTTCACGATCTTCGACGTTCGCAAAACGGCGCGGGCACGCGCGACAATGAAACGCCGGAAAGCACGGATATACAAGAAAAATCCCGCAATCTCAACGATTGCGGGATTTCTGTGTCATGTGAACACTATGGATCAATGGTTTATTTTTTAGATTTATCAGTACCATCCGTAACGCTTTCGACACTTTCAATCAGATTTGTCACGACCTGATTGAGCTGTGCGGCGTTTTTTGATGAAATCACAGGAACGCCCGTTCGTTCTTCTACGGCTTTTCTGGCGATGCCAGCCGCTTCTCCACCCTTGCGAGCAACAGACAGATTCTCGGAAAATGTGGCAGGCGCTTTTTGCTTGGAGATCTCCGTGGTCGTGGCTTCAGCCAGCATATTGAGAACCAACTCCAGCGTCGTCATATTATCACGCAGATTCTCTTTTTTCAAGCCCTTGAGATTTTTATACTGCCGCGTGTTCATACCAGACCACGCTTTTGTGATCTCGTCGGTTAGGATCGCGTATTCAACGCCTTTTTGTACGCCGCGCGCATCCCATTCGTCGGTCAGTTCCTTGCGTACCTGAATGGCTTGCAGGCGCTGGTTGATCCATTCTCGGCTGTAGCCTTTCTTGAGATAGGTTTCCAACGCACGGTCGATCGTCAGCTCCGGATCGATGGTTTCTTCGATCCGCTCCCGGCCAACCTGCGCCAGCCAGAGCTTAAACGGCTCGGCTTTGGGCGATGGAATGGACTGGATGATGCGCAGAAGCTGCTCTGTATCCGCCACATCGGTATTGTAGCGTTTTCCGTCTTTGGGCGACTTCAGCTTCAGTTGCTGACAATTTGTCAGCAACTGATCTGCGCCTTCTTCTTTGAGCCGCTGCTTCAGTTTCGCCCAGTAGTTGCTTGCGCCACGTTGATCTGGCTGATCAGTCAGTACAGCTACCACGTCGACGATGGAAAAGTACCATTCTTCCTTTTCCGCATTCCATGCAGTGCGGATGCGCTTGTTCTCAAATAATTGGATTTTGTCGTTTTGTGACATTGATTTTACCTCTGTCTGTCGAAATCGTGGGAAGCAGAAATCTATTACTGGCTCGTTTTGATTTCTAATTGTGAAATTTCAGCCTATTTTAATTCTATCCCATCGAAAAACTCATCAATAGAATACAGTTGCCTCGGCTGCCTTCCCCACCTGATTGTGTATTCCTTCGGCTCACAGATTCTTTTCTGAGGAAGAAGAATCCGATACTCTTTTTCTCCTGTGAAGTAGGTATCTTTGCAAAACAAAATGCGCTTCATGTTTTGCTCTGTAATTGTAAGTTGAATGCTCTCTCCGCTATTTGCTACCTCAACCATTGATGCGAGAAGTTTATTGCGTTTCGACACGACTCCGGGGCATTGAGAAACATATTCAATCATTTCTTTGATGACACCTTTAGGGGAAAAATCAAAATATTTCACCTCATCATAGGAAACCATCCCCAGTTCAGACAGGCTTCTGATGAACAGTTCCGGTCGAAAGAACACGCCAGCCGTATCTGCTTTTGGAAAGTGTGCTTTTATAGTATCTCTAATTGTGTCGCTAATCGTAATAAATCGTTTCCCCTTCGCTTCTCGGATAGTACAGTCCTCTGCAGATATGCAAGTAATACAAAATATAGGTATATTGTCAGTATCAGCGAGTCCGAGAGACACGGTTATATTCGGTTGGCTAAAAGACAGACCCGTGTTTGTCTCAGTCATAATGGCGTTTCCGTTTTTCAACTGCAGAATTGCTTCAAATGCATCTCCTTGTCCCTTTAACCCGTTTTCCTTCTCAATTCCACGAAACTTCACCGCATTGGAAAAGTACATCTTACCGTTGAATAATCGCTTGACATATTTGCGTTCCCCGAACTTTACAAAAAGCACACTTTTATTATCCATTTTGCTCACACCAACAAATTTCGCTTAATACTCCACTATCCAGCACGGTCCACCATATTGCGCCGAGGTCCTCGGTATAGCATAAACCTGCCACATTGCCATGGTGGGCGGCATAGTTCATTAGGCGGGACGTCTTGCCTGCGTAGTCGCTGTTGCAGGCGGGACACATCATTCCAGTTTTCTTTGCCAAGTCCCTCATTGCAAGCGTGGTCATCGGACTGTATCAAACGAATGAGGTTTTCTTTATGCTGCATTCTCTTAGGTAATCCATCATTTTCTTTAGTATACCAGTCCTGCGTGCTTTCGTCGAGAGATATTTCCATATGTACGGCAGATTCTATCATCCGCAGAAGTTCCGCCTTAGATAGACTGCCTGCGTTGGCTTTCTGGAGATACCAGCGTCTTGCATCCATCGTCAGCTCCGCTTCCATGATGACCACGTTCAGTGTCCAGCCGATTTTCATTGCCAGATGGAGAAGTCTTTGGTCATTTTCATAGGCCTTGTAAAAATCGCGCATCCGGCGCACGTTGCGTGGGGAAAAGCCTGCGTGCTCAGGGAAATTCGCCTGTAAAAACTCTGCGGCTGTGACCGCCGCACCTTTCTCCGGACGCTGACTGATAGTCTTGCCGATGGCGTAGATTTCGTCCATCTGCGGAAGATTCTGCGCGAGAATTGCGCTCAATTCTCGGTACATCGCACCGTAATCCACAGGTTTTCTGACGTTCATGACTTCTCCTTTCCGCGCTGCCGCGCATCGTATATTTCGTCGTTTTGCGAATAGCCTGCTACAACATTTTGTGGTATGATCATCCCGTTCGTTTGATTCTTGCGAAGGGAGAGCAGTCATGCAGTACACCGATAATGAAGCCGCCCTAATTGGCGGCCTGATCTCAACCTATTTCTTTCAACCTGCCGTATCTGCGCCTTTGAAAGATGCGTATAGCCGTGTTTTGGAGCATCTGCATCAGAATGCGCTCACTTCCTCTGATCTTCAGCAGATCCGAAAGGCTGTGAATTTTCTGATGCCCATGTGCCAAGCAAATCGGCAGACGCAGCGGGAGCTTATGGGCATCAATGCGCGGACAACAGCGCTTCTGAACACCTCGCGTAATTGCAGATAACGTAAAAGGCACGACGTAATGTCGTGCCTTTTTTGTATCGTTTACAGCATCGGTTTAATGCAGGAGCTTCGGTTTCCCTGCGCTCTTTTTTGCACTTGTTTTCGCGGCAAGGGCTTTGCTTGCCCACGGGAAGAAGTACGGCACGGAGTCAAACAGATAGCTGGCGCTCAATAGCTCGTCCAGCAATTCTTCCATCGTGAACGGCTGGTATCCATAGGGGCTCATCTCATCCATGTAATCGTACAGCTGGTCACGCGCCGCTGCCCGCAGGAACTTCTTCGCGCCCTTGTTCACTTTTGCAAGACGCTTGATATAATCCTCTGCCTTATCAAACTGGTTCAGCTTGTAGTACAGAACCGCCAGCGCGTGCAGTTCGTCCTCCATATGGGCATACAGGTGCATCAGCTGATAGCGAACACCGAGATTATCGTTCTCGCACAGCTCCAGAAGGCGCTGCCCCTCGTCGATCGCCCGGCGCATCATGCCGCAGGAAATTAGCACATCGAAGTATGTATAGCGCACACGCATATACGGCCTGGTTTCCGGCGCTGTCCAAAACTCGCCGGCATACTCCTTGAACGCGCCAGTCTTTTCCATCTGCTTGTCCGCTGCGTCGAGCAGCTCCTGCAAGGCAAGCCGCTGCTCGTCCAACGCTTCTTCCAGCGTGCGCGTAATGAGCTGTAGCCTGGCATCCAGATTGTCCGGCTCCAGCGCCAATGCCTTATGGAGGTATTCCACGCACTTTTTCTTCGACGTCGCCTGCTCGGCGAGATCCAGATAATCGTCAGCCGTTTCGGGCGCATGGTCTTTCTGACCGATACACTTTTGGTTGTATTCTGCAAAGAACCGCTCCGTCAGGGCATCCGCGTCGGCTTCGTTCTTCGTGTCCTCTGCGTGGGCGTCCAAGAATTTCTGCAATTCTTTCAAAACCTTTTCGGATTCTCTGCTCATTTTATCATACCTCCAGTGTCTGATTTATGGATGGTCTTTCAAGTTCATATATGGAACTATATTAGATATCAAGGGCTTGCGCATCAAATCTATTCTCGAACCCGCAATGCGGGCAGTTGACCCAAACCTCATACTTATCGCGATTGATTCTTTCAAAATGGTAAGCCTTAGCCTCGGATGGGATTACCTCAACTTTGAAATTACCTGAACTCAATCTTGACTTTGGAATTTCAAAGCATACCCAATCGAAACTTGTATTACATCTGTCACAAATATGCTTTCCTTGCGAATATATAGGCATATTCCAACCTCCTAAGACGATCTACATCATAGTGCCAGACTATTCATTTTTGCATAGACCTGCATAAGTCCGCAAGAGTTATCCGTATGTATTATATCAGATACAGTAGCATTCGTCGAGAGGTGCAAACGTGAACCAGGGCGTTAGCACATAGATTTTTAGTAACCTTTTGTTTTTCCAGATGTACTAGATCACACATATTCGTACATCTACCTTCTGTAATTACCTGACAGGGCAAAGAAAAGCGCAGTCGCTATGACCGCGCTTTTCTTTGCCCTGTTTTTATAATATCCGCACCATCTGCTCATAGAGCAGAACGTACTTTTCGTCGATAATTCGGTTGTCATGGTAATGCCCAAACAGCCAGTAATGGAACTGGCTGCGCGTTCGGACTTCTTCCAAGAAGTCTGTCAGCTTGTCCCGTTTGAAATCGGCGTTGATCTTCTGCTGAATTGCCGTTGGTGCGCAGTGTGTGATGATGTAATCAACCTTCCAGTCCAGCCGCTCCAGCATCTGCCTGGCTTCGGCATATTCCCCATCGGACGGCAGTTCGTCCTGCCACCACGAAATGTGGTTGATGCGGAACTGTCCGCGATTGCGGCGCAGGGAATCGTATCGTTCATAAAAATCCAGGCTGTCCATGTCCAGAATGCCATCCGCAATATCATGGCTCTGTGCGCCGCCCATTGTGAAGAAGGTACAGCCTTGCAGCTTGAACGCCTGCCCGCGCATCAGGTGAATGACGTGTGGGCGGATTTTATGCACCATTCCGCCGTGCCATTGCTCCACTGGATATTCCTTCAAAGCGTCAAAGTTCTCGTGATTGCCGTCCACGAACAGAACCGTAAACGGCAGGGCCTCCAGCCGGTCAAGCTGCGGATCGTCGCTCTTGTCGCCGTTCCAGACGCATCCGAAGTCGCCGCAGGCGATCATGTAGTCGTTTTTGGTCATTTCCGATTGCTCCGGGAAGTATTGCGGCTGAAATCGAAGGCCGTTCCCGTGAAGATCGCCGGTTACGTAAATCATCATATCATCTCCTAAAAATGCATCTGCATTGGATCTGCGTTTTCTGCCATTTTAAGCTCCGCTTCGGTTGCTGTCCGCAGTCCCTGACCATAGCGGGTCTGCGCTGTGATCAAGCGCCCATCCGCAATGAGCTGCCCGATTCGCTCGCCAACATAGCTTTCTGTGATGTATGGGCCGGACCGTTCCCAGTCCGGCAGACGGCGAATCGAGAACTGCTGTCCAACGCGCTCGGCAATCGAGCCTGTGTGGAACAAATTCTTTCGTTTCGTTTGGCAGGCTTCCAGAATTGCGTTGTCGATCTGCTCCGTCTGCACTTCCAACCTCTGACGGTATTCTTCGTCTGTCAGGTCAAAACATTCCCGATACAGCCTTGTCTCCAAAGTGCGAAAAGTATTTGCTCCATCCAAAAGCTGCTGCAGCGCCGGAATATGATCCTCCTGCATCACGCCGCTGAACACGGTCGGATGGAGATACAGAGCATCTTTTCCGTTCCGCACCGCATCACAATGACCGCTGTCCAGCGGCATTTCTTCGACCTGCCAGCCTGCGTCTCGGAACAGCTTCCGTGTTTCCGTGCGGAATGCAAGCCGCGAAGCATCGTCCGGCCAGCCCTGCGAATATGCGCTGCGGATCGAAATTCCGATCTCACGGTATGTCATGGTTATTTTCCCTCCAATCGTTGTTTGATTTCCGCGCCGCCCTTGATCCGCACCAGAATCTCGTCAGCGGAGAGGACGGTCACGCGCTCTACGGTCTGACGGACGGCGGTTTCGTTCCATTCGGTGAGCGTGGATGCAGCGGTATCCAATGCCTGCTCTGCCTGCTTCATGCGGGTGCAGACACGGTCTGCGTCGGCGCTGCTTTGCAGGATTTCCTCCTTCTGCTCTTTGAGTGCAGTCTGCTCGGTCAGGATTTCCGCGAACTGCGCATTGCAGGCTTCTTTATCGTCGGCATCAATGGCTTCCGCCAGAAGCTGTTGGAACCGCTCGTCGAGCTGTTCCAGCCGACGCTCGATATCGGCAAGGCTCATGGTCTGCCCCTGCACAGGCAAGAGCTCCAAGGAAACTGCATTCCTGATATGGTCGAGCAGAGCCGGTTTGTTGCTCATTGCGGAGTTGATCGCTGCCAGAATTGCATTTTGGAGTGGTATTTCACGCAGCGTCGGTGATTCGTGGCAGTATTTCTTACCGTATTCCAGGCGGCTGACGCAGCGCCATTCGTGATAAATATTTCCCTTGATATTTCGCGTTTTGCGGCGATAGAGCGTGCCGCATTCGCCGCAGAACAGTCGGTCGGATAAAGCGTACTTGCTGGTGTAGCAGGAGCGTCCTGTCACAGCCTGTTTGGATGGGCTGCGCAGGGCGCCGCGCCTTGCCATTTCTGCCTGTACCGCTTGATACTGTTCTTTGCTGACGATGCCTTCATGATGGTCTGGCATGTAGTACTGTGTCATTTGCCCGATATTTTTGACGATCTTTTTGCTGATGACATCGGTGCAGAAGGTCTTTTGCAGCAGCACGTCACCGCAGTATTTTTCGTTGGTCAGGATTCCTTTGATGGCCGAAACCGACCATTCTTCTGTGCCGAGGACAGTTTTGATATGATTGCTTTCCAACCAGTCCTTCAGGTTTCGCAAGCTGGCACCATTTTTATACCGCTCATAGATTTCTCGCACTACTTCGGCTTGCTCCGGGATGATGCAGAATTTTTCGTTTTCATCTTTTTTATACCCATAGAGCCGATGGCAGGGCACTTTGAGCGTTCCGACGTTCGCATGCATTTGCCGGCCGCGCCGGATGTTGCCGGAGATGGATTCGCTTTCGGACTGCGCCATTGCGCCGTACATCGTAATCATAAATTCGCTGTCTGCTGGCAGAGAATTGATATTCTCTTTTTCAAAGAGGACTCCGATGCCAAGCTGCCGGAGGATGCGCGTATAATTGATGCAGTCGAGCGTATTTCTTGCGAAGCGCTGAATGGATTTCGTAAGTATGAGGTCAATCTTTTTCTGTTTGCACTGACGGATCATGCGGAGGAATTCCGTGCGTTTTTTTGTAGACGTGCCGGTAATGCCTTCGTCGGCAAAAATGCCCGCCATCGTCCATTCTTTGTTGGACATGATCTTGTCCGTGTAATATTCGCACTGGGCCTCGTAGCTGCTGGCCTGTTCTTCCTCTTTTGTGGAGACGCGACAATATGCCGCAACGCGAAGCTGTTTTGTGACCGCAGTCGTTTTCTGGAATTCCGGTTTCGGAGGAATTATTATGACGCGCGGTTTTTCGTCTGTCATGCAAGATCTTCCTTTCCGATGATTTGCCCGTTTTTAAGCTGCAAGCGCACCGCCTGTTGTGTCACCAGCACAGCGGAGACTGTGCTTTGCAGCAGCTCCGCGTTGAGTTCTGCCGTGCATTCGAACGCCGTGAACAGCCGCCGCAGACGCTCTGTTTCATATTCTTCGTTGCCAATGGCATCGTATTGCTCCTGCGCCAGCTTGCAGATCAGGCTTCTGGCAGTGTCCTCGTCGAGCGGTTGGGTGTTCAGAATGTCATCCAGTTCGGCTTGTGTGGTGCTGTATATCGGTGCTGACTGTTTTTCTGGCTGCATGATGCGCTCCGACTGCTCTGCCAGCCTGCCAAGCATGTGCGTGACCTGCTGTTCGATCTCCGGCGTAGGCGGTTTGGAGCAGACACGCTTGAGGGCTTTCTGCGCAGGTGTCCGCTCCGGCAGGCGCTGCTTGGTCTGACGCTTCTCTGCGGCTGCTTCAAATAATTTTATGTCAACCAAACTAGGATAATTATCTGCGCCGGTGTATTTGGCGTTTTCTAAGATTCGGGCAACCATGTTTTTGTTCCAGCGCTTGCCCTCGTCGTAGGTGAGGCCGGTATTGCTCATCTGTTCTGTAATTTCCTTCAGCGACGCACCGAGTGTATATTGCAGGAAAATGTCCTGCACAGCTTTTGCTTCTGGCTCGTTCCGGATGATCTCGCCCATGCGCATCTGATAGCCAAATGGAAGCTTCCGATTCCCCATTACCGTTTCGTCCTTTCGATTTGCTCTGCCAGCTCCAAGCCGTTTTTCAGACGGAAGCGCAGGCGTTCGTTGTTGTCCACGATGATTTTCTCCACAAGCGCATCGAACAGCTCTGCATCAAACCGGTCGAGGAAGTCCGGCCCGTCCGTCAGTGCGTCCATGAGATCGCGGGTGCAATCTGCCAGATCGTCGCTGTCAGTGTCGAGAAGCCTTGCCTTTTCCTGTTTCAGCCTGCGGAGCTGTTCGCTGAGCTTGTTGTTTGACAATATAAAAGTGTCAGGATCAACGCCGCCCGCCTGCTGAAGCTGGGTTAGGAATTGAACCTGACTGAGAATGTCGGATATTTTCTTGTTGAGCGAGATGACATCTTCGCTCCAGAGCATCCGACTGTATCGGATCTTCTGGAGATTGGAAAGCATCTGCGAGAAGATGGGGCCGCCGTGGTGTTTGAGCTTGTAGTACAGACTGCAGAAAGCGGCGTTGATGGTTTCCTCCGGGATCTGCTTGACTGGGCAGGCGTCTTTTTGTTCTTCATGCGCGACGCAGGACCAATACCACACCTGATTTGACAGCTTTGCCCGACATCTTGAACCGCATCTGCACTGGATCTTCCCGGAATACCGCTTCGGTTCCTCGGATCGTGTCACAGTCCTGCGCTTTCGCAATGCCTGCGCCTGTTCAAACACCTCCTGCGAAATGATTGCTTCATTGCTATTTGAAATAAAATACATAGCTCGTTCTCCACGGTTGCGCTTCACAGTCCGTGGCAATGCTGTTGTGGTGTACTTTTTCTGTAAAACCGCATTTCCGGCATACCGCTCATTCATTAATATATAATCAATCTCTCTGTGCAGCCATTTGCGGTCACTTCCCTGCTGCTTGTTGAGATAGTCACATATTTCCTTCGTGTTTGCTCCTGCCAGATATGCGCGAAAAATACACTGAATGATCGGGACTTGCGCTTCGTTGACTTCCAGAAGCCCATCTTTCACCGTATAACCGTATGGCGCCGTGCGAAGCTTGTATTCGCCTGTTTCCATCCGGCGCTGGATTCCCCATTGCACGTTTCCGGCAATCGACTCGCTTTGCTTCTGCGCCAGCGATGCCATGATCGCCGTAACCATCTCACTGGACACTCTGGCGGTATCGATGCCCTGTTCCTCGAACAGAACGCTCACGCCAAGCTCCTTGAGTTCCCGGACGGCTGCAAGACAGTCCTTCGTGTTCCGAGCGAAGCGCGAGATCGACTTGACCAGAATGCGGTCGATCTTTCCCTTGCGGCAGTCCGCCATCATGCGCTTGAAGTCCTCGCGCTTATCCACGGACGTGCCGGTGATGCCGGAATCCGCGTAGATGTCAACCATTTCCCAGTCTGGATTGCTGGAAATAAGCTCTGAATAATACTGATTCTGTGCGCGGTAGGAGTTGAGCTGATCTTCGCTGGAGGAGCTGACGCGGGCGTAGGCCGCGACGCGCAGCTTCCGCGCGGTGATCTCGTCCTGCGCCGGTATGATGATCACGCGATTTTTCTGCTCTAAGGCAAGTGTGCCGTTTGTCTGCGTTTCCGTCGCCATTGCGTTTCCTCCCTTCTGTAGCAACACACAGTACCACAACATTTTCAAAATAGCTATGACCAAAACGGAGAAAAATCAAGGGTAAATGGTCAGGTTTGCGCCAAGCTCGACAGCAATCCGCCGCGCGATCTTTTTGATTTCATTCTCTGAAAAACCGACTGTTCGGAGTGCCTTCAAAAGCTGGCAGATACCTAAAAAATCAATGTTCGGATTCATAAGATTCTCCTTCAGCCACGGGGCCGCCCTGCAAAATGCAGAGCGGCCCCTGCTTTTGAAATTTTGATGCTTGCTCCTGTTCGACGCTTCTTCCCGGAGCAAAGGCAGCAGCTGAACGGCAGCTGGCGCTGCTCACGGGTCTTGCACCCCTCCGAGGATCTCTCCGAGCTGTCCCCATTGCGTGAAGCTGTGGCTGGGCAGGAGTACCATTGTCCGCGGATGAGATCATTGCGAGGCAGCTTGCCAAGGCTGCTTTTGGATGGATGGGTACCGCTCGTCACCTTATTGGGCCGTCTTTATGCTGGAGCATCGCTCCCGCACAGGTGGTCTTCGCGCATCCTCCGCATCGCTGTTCCATTTCTGGCTCATCCGCTTGATGTCATTTAAGTCGCTGGATATGTACTTTTCAAGCTGCATGAGAGTGTTCTAAAAATACCTCTCACCCCTTATCCGTATTCGAGGCCCTGTTGCACCAAACTTTTTTCATGTTTTCAATAATTTCAGCAGTTTAGCCAAAATCCGGTTCTTTTTGTTGTGTACTGTCATAGATGATATGCCAAGTTTCAGGGCGGTTTCCCGTTCACTGTATCCATCGAAGAAAAGCATATAAATGAGCTGCCGCTCATCCTCTGAGAGCTTTGAGATGCTGTCGTGCAGTTTTTCAGACATAAGCCGTGCGATCACGATGTCTTCCGGCTCGTCTGATGCAGTGTCTATCAGCATTTCTGCGCCGAGGGCGCTTTCTGTGTCGAATGCATCATACGACACGACATGGTTGCGGCGTATTTTTTCAAGCTGTGTTTCTTCGCCGCGTTTTCCTCTTTAGTAAGTCAAGTAGACCTCCCGTGTGACCTCGACCAGTTCGTCCTTGACTCTGATATAAAATTCTTTTTTATCCGCCATTTGGCAGACCTCCGTTCTTTTGAAATTTTGAGAAAACCAAAATTTCAAAAGCGGAGGGGCGCGGGCAGGCGGCAGGACTACCGCCCAGCGCAGCATGTGTCTGCTTTTGCTGGAAACGGTGAGTTTCTGTCTGTGGAAATATGATATTCCATGACAGAGATGGTCACCTGAAATCAAAAAGGCGCAGATTTTACAGGATTCCGGGGAAACCTGTAAAATCTGCGCCTTTTCGACACAGTAACGCCCAGCAGAGTGTTGACCCTCTGCTGGGCGCATACATCGGCATAGATACCGAATGCCGGTTCTTTTATGGGATGCGAAATGAGCTTCTATCGTCTTTTTCTCATTACCTGAAAATTTGGGCGGTAGAGTGGGTTTCGTGTATTTATTCCGCTAAGCCATATTTAGTTTTGATTCGGTCAAGCTTCTCTAGCATCGGCTCTGCGCCCAGCCACAGGAAGAAAAACGTGGCAATGGCGCGCACCAGATCGACCGGAAGGCCGGTGACGTAGTAGCTTAAAATGATTTTCCAGTTGATCGTGTGCGCCCACATGAGGGCAGACGCGGGATTCATAATGCCGCCGTAGATGATCGTGGACGCGATCACGCCGAAGATACAAAGGCTCAGCCGCCCGCGCCGCAGAACACCTTTGCGGTACAAGACACCTGCCAGCCAGCCGATGATGCCCATTGCAAACATCTGCCACGGCGTCCACGGCCCCTGGGAAAAGAGCATATTGGACACCAGCATGGTCATCGCGCCAACCAAGAATCCCGTTTCGCCGCCAAAAGCCACGCCTGCCAGAATCGTCATGGCAACGACGGGCTTAAACTCCGGCAGCATGAAGAACGCAGCGCGCCCTGCCACATTCAGCGCAACGAGCACGGCAATGAGCACTAGCTCCCGCGCCTGCGGCTTTCTGCCCTCGAAAATCAGGAAGAACGGCAGCATACATTCCAGCAAAATGAGCAGCGAAATGAAGTAATATTTCCGCCCCGCGAAGTAGTACACGCCGATAAACAGCGTCAGCGGAATGAGCAGGAGGATTAAAAGCGTTGCGAAGATCGTGCGTTTTTTCAGCTTGCGCTTTTCGAGCGGCGTTTGCACCAGATAATCCGGCCGGTCTGCCTTGCGGCTGATGGAGAGCGCGAAGACGAGCAGGGAGAGAAGCAAAATTCCGTAGAGCTTCAATTGGTCGCCCGCGAGGTTCGTCAGCCCGCCTGCATCCACGAGCTTCGTGAGATCGGTCACGCCAATGGCCTGCGCGATGAGCGCCAGCGAAGCGGCACCGGACACGGCGGCAAGGATTTTTCGCCAGACCGGGAGCTTTTTCACCGTCCGCGTTTCCTTCTCCGGTGCGGGCGGGATGCGCTGATATTCCGGCAATGCCGCTTCCGGTTCGACCGCACCGCCGCAGGCCACGATCACATCCTCGGGCGTGACCGCATCTGGCAGCACATCGCGCGCGATGCGGTTCGCGGCGGTCGTGTAGAAGCTGTTGCCGGAGAAGAACGTTTTCGGTTCGGCTTCGGTGACGATATTGCCGTCAAAGAACAGGGCGCAGCGGTCGGCGTATTTCGCGCAAAATTCAATGTCGTGGCTGACCACCAAAATCGCCACACCGGATGCTTGCAGCGTTCGGAGAATCTGCCCGAAAACCTGCTTGAACTCCGCGTCCAGACCCTTCGTCGGCTCGTCAAGGAGCAGAATATCCGGGTTTAACAAGAGAATTTTCGCCAGCGCCGCGCGCTGCTGTTCGCCGCCCGAGAGGTCGTATGGGTGACGGTCAAGCAGCTCTGCCAGCTTGCAGAGGGAGACGACTTGTGCAAGGCGCTCAGATTTGC
>OCIU01000456.1_pt1 | contig 37634 bp, 32 predicted proteins | sample 1538471 | NCBI WGS metagenome assembly OCIU01 (sample SAMN04571693, study PRJEB22368) | human gut metagenome | biome: human gut; material: stool | host: Homo sapiens | place: Luxembourg | collected 2012-06-01 | reverse complement strand
TTAAAAAACGTTGTCACGAATTATCGTGAATTATCCGTGAATTAGCCCACGAATTTAACATTTAACATCTAACACTTAACATTAAAAAAACGTTGTCACGAATTATCGTGAATTATCCATGAATTTACCCACGAATTCAACATTCAACATCTAACACTTAACATAAAAAAACGTTGTCACGAATTATCGTGAATTACCCGTGAATTAGCCCACGAATTCAACATTCAACATCTAACACTTAACATAAAAAAAACGTTGTCACGAATTATCGTGAATTATCCATGAATTTACCCACGAATTCAACATTCAACATCTAACACTTAACATAAAAAAACGTTGTCACGAATTATCGTGAATTACCCGTGAATTAGCCCACGAATTCAACATTCAACATCTAACACTTAACATAAAAAAAACGTTGTCACGAATTATCGTGAATTACCCGTGAATTAGTCCACGAATTCAACATTCAACATCTAACACTTAACATTAAAAAAAACGTTGTCACGAATTATCGTGAATTACCCGTGAATTAGCCCACGAATTCAACATTCAACATCTAACACTTAACATAAAAAAAACGTTGTCACGAATTATCGTGAATTACCCGTGAATTAGTCCACGAATTCAACATTCAACATCTAACACTTAACATTAAAAAACGTTGTCACGAATTATCGTGAATTATCCGTGAATTAGCCCACGAATTCAACATTCAACACTTAACATTAATAATGGTAATTCGTGAATAATTCATGATAATTCGTGACTAAGACCCTCATCGCAGCCCTAAAACTTCTTTCCTATAGCGAGATTGACAAACGTCTTGAACAGTATCGTGATGTCAAACCACCATGAACGATTCTTCAAGTAATACAAGTCAAGCTCAAGACGCTTGAGCATTTTCTCCATCGTGTCCGTATAGCCATTGTACAGCGTGGCGTATGATGTCACGCCCGGACGAATCTGATAGAGAAAAACATAACGAGGGTCGTGCTGCATTATCTTATCAATATAATATTTACGCTCGGGTCGCGGACCAATAAACGACATATCACCTCGCACAATGTTCCACAATTGTGGAAGTTCGTCGAGATGATGTTCACGCAGAAAGCGCCCTACTTTAGTCATACGAGTGTCGCGCTCATGCTGATATAAAGCCGGACCATTCTTCTCGGCATCCACCCGCATACTCCTAAACTTATATATATAGAAAGGTCTGCCGAAACGTCCTATACGTTCCTGCTTGAATATAGCCGGACCTCCATCCTCGTGCTTCACGGCAAAATAACAAACTATGAAAAGAGGCGAGAAAACCACCAATGCCACAAAGGCTACAAGAAAGTCAAATACACGCTTAACATTTCTCTCAACTTCGTTCATTCCGTCGTATACGTATGTATCTTCCATATTTAGTATCTTCGATATATTCATTAAGTATTAATCTTGATTATATATAATAACGACGTTTTACAAAAATATTGTAAAAAGACAAGACATAAACTTTGTATACACAATTACACGAAAAACTTTTCATCATTTATTATTGCCAATACAAAACAAAGTAGTAAATTTGCATAAAACGCAAAGCTTATGGAATACAACATAAAAGACAAAATAGAATGGACTGTGATATTCCTCACAGAATTTGGCAAACGGCATGGTCTTACACTAAAACAAGCCTTCAACTATCTGCTGCGTTACAAAGGCATAAACTTTGTAGAGCAGCATTACGACTATCTACATACACAATCGTTCGTATCAGCAGTAGACGACCTAACACAATACTGCCATAAATTGGGAGGAGGCATTGCATGAGACTGTATCACGGCACCAATATAATGTTTGATGAAATTGATTTGCACAAATCAAAACCAAACAAAGATTTCGGACAAGGGTTCTATCTGTCACCCGACTTCGAACAGGCTCTTAAAATGGCTAAAATAAAGACAGAGCAACAACAAGAAGGTACACCAATCGTAATGGAGTTTGAAGTAGATGAAGCAGAAATCAAGGAAATGCACACGCTCCATTTTGACGATTACAGCAAACAATGGGCTGAATTTATTCTTGCCAACCGTAACAACCCCACCCCTCTGTTGATACACGACTACGACATCGTAATAGGTCCGATTGCCAACGACCGCGTAGGTGTACAATTGTGGAAATACGAAAATCAATTGATAGATCTTCCGACACTCGTCTGCAAATTAAAATACATGAAGGGCTTGACAATACAGTACTTTTTCGGAACAGAAAAAGCCCTTTCAATAGTAAAGAGAATAAAATAATGAAAAATGATAAAGAAATAATGAAAGACGATATGGTAACAAAGCTTGCCATACTGCTCTTTGAAAGCGGCAAGGCTTCGACAATGACCGAAGCACTTGACATCGTCATCAACTCAGAGACCTATTTACGGTTGATTGACGACAAAACAGCGTTATATTATCAGAGTCCACGTTATGTCTACGATTTCTTGCTCAACGAACTAATAACGGGGAAGTCAAAATAAATTGAATACGTATTCAAAGGCGAAGTAATACGTATTCGTTGGCGAAGTAATATATATTATATAGGCAAGTATATTGAATATACTTTGCGAGGTATATTCAATATACTTTTTCTGCTTAATCAAAAGGACTCCTTCTGCAAGGCAAAAGGACTACATTTTTATCCTAAATCAGAAAGTAGAGAAATACAAATCAAGACTTGCCATATCATGTAGCTTGATGACCTTTACCGCTCCCTTATGTTTCACTCTACTTTTACTTCTACTCTTACTGACTATTTTTATTATGGTGTCAGCAACCCCATGTGTATTTACGATTACAGAAAAAGACTTTTTGCAAATTTCAAGCAATTCATCAGCAAAAGAGCGAGAAATAAACTCCACACCCTCCATATCAATAACGCACTTTGCATTATCTGATTCTTTGATGATTTTCTCAATCGCTCCTGCATTGCTACGGGAACGAATATCCGGACCTAATAGGTCTAAAACTTTAATGTTCTTTTCCATGACTTCATTTCGTAGAATTACACCTTATATAATATATAACGAGACAATACAGATTTATTGCAGAGACAGATAACCTTTTTTCCAGTTAACATTGCCGATTCAAAACAAAGTTGTACTTTTGCAGCAAAGCATAACAAATAAGAAAAGACAATGTCAAAGAAAGAAACGTTAGAAGCCATAAAAGAGGCAAAGGAGCATATTGCTTCTATAAAGAACGGAGCGCAAATTACAGAAACAGTAGACCTTAGCAGTGTTGATGCTATGCTAAAATCTTGCGGAGTGTGAATTACCTAAAGCGCCATTAAATCATTTATCTTTATGTCTCATTGTTTATACCTTGTAAAATATTTTCGCAAAATTAATTCTTCCAAAACAAAACAAAATTGTACTTTTGCCGTTAGAATAAGTTAATAGAACACTACACACAGAATGGAAGATAATAAAAAAGAATTAGAGGTGATAGACCTCAGAATTATATTCAGCAAGATATTGGCTAAGAAGTTGCTTTTTGTCAAGGTATTGCCTGTGGTATTCGTGCTGTCATGCGCTTATATATTGTGCATACCACGCACATACACTTCAAGCCTCAGCCTCGCACCTGAAATCAATAACAGTTCAAACATAGGAGGGACATTAGGTTCACTGGCATCATCATTCGGCATCGATCTTGGCAACATGGAGACCACAGACGCCATAAATCCAATGCTCTATCCCGACCTTATGGACGATAACGGATTTGTGGTTGGCCTGTTTGATATTAATGTTACCTCTGCTGACGGCTCAATAAAATGCAGTTACTACGACTATCTTGCCAAGCACCAGAAATATCCTTTTTGGAAAAAAGCTATAAACGGAATCAAAAAATTGTTCGCCGAAAAGCCTAAAGCCATTAATGGTACTGGTAAGAACAATCCCTACATGCTGTCGAAGAAGCAAAACGATATAGCTTCAGCTATACGCAAAAAAGTGACCATTAACATCGATAAGAAAACTGCAGTTATAACCATCGCTACAGAAGCACAAGACCCATTAATCTGCAAAACCATTGCTGATTCGGTAAAAGAACGCCTTCAGGTATTCATCACCAACTATCGTACAAGCAAAGCACGAGTTGACGAACAATACTACCATAAACTCATGGTTGAGTCAAAGCACGAGTATGAGAAGGCACGCCAGTTATATGGATCATACGCTGATGCCAACACCGACGTGGTACTGGCAAGTATGCGAGCAAAACAAGACGACCTTGAGAACGATCTGCAGCTGAAATATAACGCCTACAGCACTATGGTGGCACAATATCAGGCAGCCAAAGCCAAAGTACAGGAACGCACTCCTGCATTCACAGTCATTAAGGGAGCTGCTGTACCAATAAAGGCAACAGGGCCGAAGAGAATGCTGTTTGTTGCAATAATGCTGTTCTTTGCATTTTTCGGCACTTGTATATATATTATTAAAGACGATATCATTTCGAACGTAACCCTAAAATAGAGTTTGCCAATTTCTTCATTTAGAGCAACTACTGAATGGATTCAAAAAAAAGAATAATAGCCAATACTGCTGCACAATATACAAAATCGATAATCAATATATGCCTATCGCTTTACTCTACACGCCTTATACTGGAGGCATTGGACGTAAATGATTATGGAATATACTCGCTGGTAGGCGGAGTTGTGAGCATCTTCGGCTACCTTGCCAATTCGCTTGTTGTTACAACTCAGAGATACATATCCTATTATCACGGTGCAGGACAAAAAGGCTCTGTAAAGCAATTCTTTGCCAATAGTGTTTTTGTACATCTGCTTATTTGTCTGGCAATAGGTATTATACTCATATCAATCGGTCAATACGTTATTGGGCATTTCCTAAATATTGCTCCGGACAGAGTGACAGCAGCAATGTTTGTATATTACGTTACAACACTTATGCTCATCACGACAATAGCCACAACACCATTTAAAGCCCTACTTATAGCACACGAAAACATCGTGTACATATCGGTAGTAGAAGTTTGCGATGGTATACTTAAACTGGCTTTGGCATTTGTGCTCTTCTGTATAGGAATGGATAAACTTATATTCTACTCCTTAATGATGATGTTGGTTGTAACTCTCAACTTTCTGGCTTTCTCACTCTATTGCTTTTACAAATACGAGGAGAGTCATTTTAGTGTAAATCTAAAAATAATTGACAAAGACTGCATAAAGCAAATCACAGGTTTTGCAAGTTGGACATCATTAGGTATGTTTGCAGGACTTGCGCAAACACAAGGCACAGCCATAATACTGAATAAAGCTTTTGGAACTATTATGAATGCAGCATTCGGCATTGCATCACAAGTGAATGGAGCAGTACGCTTCGTTTCTACATCCATACTTAATGCCATGAACCCACAGATTATGAAGGCAGAAGGCTCTGGCAACCGTAAAGAGATGCTTGAACTTGCGGGCAAGGAAAGCAAATTCTCTACAGCACTGATGCTGATAGTCTCTATGCCACTCATCTTCGAGATGCCATCGGTATTATCGTTCTGGCTAAAAACCGTACCAGACAATACAGCCATGTTCTGTAGAGCATTAATGATAGCCTTTATTGTAGACCAACTCACACTCGGACTGCATGCAGCCAATCAAGCAACCGGGAAAATCAAAGTATACACAATAGCCACAACGCTACCCAAAGTATTGCTTCTGCCAATATTATGGGGTGTCATCCATCTTGGCTACTCAGTAGAAATAGCAATGAGTTTCTACATAGGCATTGAGTTGGCAGTGGCAGTATTTCGTATTCCATATATGAAGTACTCAGTCAATCTTGATGCAGGGCACTACATTCGCAGTGTTATACTTCCACTATTGCCTCTTACTGCAGCATCTGTTTGTGTATGCTACACAATGAGGAAACTGGGCAACTATCCACTTAACTTCATTGTAACTGGTGTAGTATCTGTAGTGACAAGCAGTGTAAGTGCATGGTTTTTCACACTCAACAAGGAAGAGCGAACATTCACAAAAAAACTTTTGAATCGGAGGAAAACAAGATGAACATAAACGTAAACCGTTGGCTGACATTTGACCTTTCCAGAATCTTTATTCTGGAAAAGAGAGCCGTTGCAGACTTTCTGTTTATATTGTCTCTGTTTACTGCTTTCTTCGGGTCGATGAACGTATGGTTTATGCTTCCTTTAGCAAACTATTACCCCATTCTTGCATTCCTTTTTGCAGCAGGAAGCTATGTCATATCCAGAACTCTAAGAGAGCCAATTTTTAAGGAAAACTACTTTCTTTTACCGACACTAGCCTTTCTACTATTGTCATACTATCAGGCTGCAAACAATACTCTGAATATTAACGCATACATAAAGGCTACATTCTTGGGAATATTGTTGTCGCTCATATTCAGATATGACAAGTCAAGACTAGAATATATTGCAACCATATTCGCTAAAACCATTGGCGGACTTCTCGTTGTGTCATATCCATTTTTCCTGCTATACATTATAGGTTTTCCATTGCCACATATAGATATGTCGTTCAATGACGGTTTCTACTATTTCTCCAATTATTTTATTTTCCTGATTGACGAGAGAACTATATTTGCAATTATTCCACGTTTTCAGTCCATATTCCTTGAACCAACCTACTTGGGAAGTACATCAGCATTGCTGCTTATGACACAAAGAGGAAAGTGGAAGAAATGGTACAACATAAGTCTTTTAGTAGGATTGCTCATTTCCTTTTCACTGGCTGGCTATGTTTATATTGTGGCAATAATATTTCTGAACCTATGGACAGAACATAAAAAGATTATAGCCAAAGCTATGGGGATAGTGTTCATGATAGCCATTATTGCAGGGGGATCTTTTGTATACAACGGTGGCGACAACATGCTACACGATCTTATCCTACTCAGACTTGAAGTTAAAGACGGAGAAATAGCTGGCAACAACCGTGTTACCAAAAGTTTCGACGACGAATACTCCTCTTTCGTAGAGTCAACTGATGTCATGTTAGGCAGAGACTATGACTATTCCAACTTCGGTGATTCAGGATATAAAGTATTCTTATACGACTATGGCATTGTAGGCGTTATATTGCTATATATATTCTATATATCCGCCTTTGCAAAATACCGAGACTCACGCTCATTCCTATCGGCATTAATTGTAATGTCGCTAATATTCGGTGTAGATGCATTCGTGCTATGGATGGGACGTTTCATTCCGCTCTACATAGTCGCTATGCGACCTAACCCGTCAAACGCAGAAGAGCAACAGAGGCCAATAACAAAAAGTATAAACACGACAAAAGACATTTAATGAAGACAAACATTCTTATAGATATGTTGCCCTTCCAACATCCAGGCGGTGTTGGAGGAGCGTTGAGTTTTACAAAGACGGTATATGATGCACTGTTTGAAAAACTTACCAATGCTACAAATGTATACGGAGTATACGATTCTACAAAAGGACAAGCCAAGCAATACAATATATTCGAATACGCCCAAAACCATAACGTCAAACTGCTTGACATATCCAAGAGCAAACCATGTGAAATGATTGAGGCTAATGCAATAGAAACCTTTTTCATTGCTTTTGGACAATTCTATGCTGGCTACAACATGTCGGGTATAAGCTGTAAAACCATTATCTTCATACACGACATTTTCGACATTGAGCGCTGCGATAACCAGATAGATATGGCAATACACGACAACATCTCACATAATATGAAGGTCCGTCTAAAGCGTATCTTCAATCTTGTATCTGGAAGATACCAGCGCATAGCAGAGAAACGCTACAAGGATATAATGCAACTATATGCTTCTGATAAAACATTAGCATACACAGTATCCAACTACTCGGCAAATGCTCTGAAATATTACTTTCCCGAGATAAAGAAAGACATCAGAGTGTGCTATGCCCCAACAAGAAAGGCAGTTTCAACAACAGATGTAGAAAACCCCAGACTCAAAGAACTTATAACCTCGGGCAAGCCGTATCTTTTTATGGTTGCAGCCAATAGAATATATAAAAACCCATCAATATTGATGGACGTATTCAAAAGGTTGCAAACAGAAGAATCACCATTGATGCTACTGACATTAAAGTACGGCAAAAGTATCAACAAGAAGCACACTGACATCGATTATTTGTCTGACTCGGATATGGATCATGCCTACCGCAATGCTTTCGCACTGATATTCCCTTCATATTTTGAGGGATTCGGATATCCACCCATCGAAGCCCTAGCATGTGGTACTCCAACAATAGCATCAAATGTAACCAGTATACCAGAGATACTTGGTGATGCAGGACTTTACTTTTCTCCATTTTATCCTGCTGACCTCTACCGAGCTATACATGTCTTGACGAACAATCACGACGCAAGAAGAATACAAATGGAGCAACGCCATAAAGAAATTGTAGAAAAACAAAAGAATGACTTAAAAAAACTCATTAAAGAAATAACAGAATAAGAAAAATAAACGACATATGAAAGCAAGAGTAATAGCACTATATCTACCCCAGTATCATCCAATACCAGAAAACGACAAATGGTGGGGTAAAGGATTTACAGAGTGGAATAATGTAGTAAGAGCTAAACCTCTATTTAAGGGACATTATCAACCACACTTGCCTGCCGACTTAGGTTTTTACGACCTTCGTCTGCCTGAGGTGAGAGAACAGCAGGCAGAACTGGCACGTGAGGCTGGCATAGAAGGCTTCTGCTATTATCACTATTGGTTTGGCAACGGCAAACAGTTGCTTGAACGTCCATTTAATGAAGTACTTGCAAGCGGAAAGCCAGACTTTCCCTTCTGTCTTTGTTGGGCAAACCACGACTGGACCAACAAAACGTGGATAAAAGGCAAGAGCACACGACGTGACTCCATGATTATGAAGATGGAATACTCTATGGATGACCACATAGCACATTTCAATGCCTTGTTGCCCGCATTCCGTGACAAACGATACATCACGGTTGACGGAAAACCACTCTTTGCCATATATCAGCCTAAAGCCATACCCGATGTAGAAAAGTTCATCAAACTATGGCAAAAAATGGCAAAGGAAAACGGGCTGCCAGGAATACACTTCGTAGGATATACAGTAAACTCATCTGGACGCTCGGTTAAAGGCAAGAAATTGTCACTTTGGGCAACAGACGAATCGGCAGAACACTACAAATCGATACTTGATTTAGGATTTGATGCTACCATCTCGTCAGGATTGTCAAGAGCACAATCGATGTGTAAGGGGAAACTGAAGATGCTGTTGTATTTCCTTTTAAAGAATAGTTTTTTGCCAACATCTAACATTTGTGACTACAGTGAGGTTATGAAGCATTACTATGTTAAGGAAGATGCATGGGATTCTGTATACCCAACACTGCTACCACAATGGGACAGAACCCCAAGAGCCGGTGTAGCCACCAATCCGTTAATAAATGCAACACCCGAAAAATTCCAGAAAACAATAGAAGAAGCTCTTGAGCTGATTAAAGACAAAACACCTGAACACCAAATATTGTTTTTGAAAGCATGGAATGAATGGGGCGAAGGTAACTATATTGAGCCAGATGACAAATTCGGACATGGTTGGCTAAATGCAGTAAAGAACGCATTGAATAAATTTAAATAAACTGATAATGAGAGAGATTTTATTTATCGGAGACTGTGGCAACTATAAGGATACTTCAAACGGAGTATACGCAAAAAATATTCAGCTATTGAACCGATTAAAAGAACTATTTGGTCAGATAAAGCATATCAACACAAACAAATGGAAACAAAAGCCATTTGTTTTGTTGATTATTTTATATTATTTGTTTTTATACAGAAGAAAAGACATTATCATATCATTAAACACACCAAGTGCATACAAATTTATAAAAGTTGCTTATTGGTTGTTTCCTGATATTCGTATAAACTATTTTGTCATTGGGGGCATTCTCCCTAATTATATTGCTAAGATAACAAATAAAGAAAGAAGATGTTATTCTGTTGTCAAATGGTTTATGGTAGAAAGTAAGGCAATGAAACTGGCAATGGAACAACTTGGTTATAAGAATGTACTACATATTCCAAACTTCAAAAAAATATCATATATACCAAAGAAACAAGCTATAAATAAAGACACATTCAAATTTGTTTTTCTATCAAGAATCATACCTGAAAAAGGTTGCAATCTAATAATTGAAGCAATAGAAAAACTAAACAAAAAAATTGGCAACAACCAATTCCTTGTACATTTCTATGGTAAAATCGATATAAGCTATAAAACAACATTTATACAATCCTTAAATAATATTCCAAATGCCGAGTATAAGGGATTCCTTAATCTTGCAGTGCAATCGAACTACGATATCTTGGCAAATTATTCAGCTATGCTATTTCCTACATACTGGGAAGGTGAAGGTTTTCCTGGAATATTGATTGATGCAATGATAGCAGGGACTCCAGTTATAGCATCCGATTGGGGATACAATAGCGAAATAATTGAAAATGGGAAAACTGGTGTTATAATCAAATCAAAGGATGTAAATGAGCTTTCACGTAGCATGTTATCATTCATCAATAATACAGAAAAAATAAATACAATGTCCCTCGAATGTACATCACAAGTTATGTCATACGATACTTCTGTATTGCTAAATAATGATTTATTTGAAAAAATATTAACCAGTAGAAATGAACAAATTTAAAATATTAATCAATTTTCCTAGAATTATACCTCATATTATTTGTTATATGTTGTGTAAAAGCAAACGACAAATTATAAACAAGGATATTTTGGCTAGACCACAATACAGAAAAATAAAACAAAAGGGGAATTTACTGTTATGGCAGTTATGCTGTACACTTATAGACGCAGCAGAATTCAGAAATCTGTTCTATATGCGCATAGGTTTTGTTGGACACCTACTCAATATTTTCTTGCCAAAAATCAGTTCAATGAGACTGTCTCGCCATATAGCAGAAGGATTTTGTCCTATCCATAGCTACTCCACTATTATAAATGGTGCAGCCCAAATAGGCCGCAACTGCACCATTTACCATTGTGTCACCATTGCAGTAGAAAAGAACGGTGTACCTACGATTGGAGACAATGTAGTAATTGGAGCAGGGGCCATTATTATGGGCGGTATTACAATAGGCTCAAATGTCAACATCGGAGCAGGAGCCATAGTCGTAGACAATGTCCCAGACGACTCAACTGTAATATGTCAAAAAGCACGTATCATTCCACATATTCGAGATTGACCTTGCGCCCAATTTCCGTCAAAGCCTGTGGAGTGAAGTAATTCATCATTCCTCCAAGAGAAGTGAACGTCAATTCTCCAAAATAAATCTTACCATTGATATTGTACAAGTCTATACGCACCTGCGGAAAAGGTTTTGCCAAAATACGTGCATACTCTATCATGGCATCGAGATTCTCCGGACGCTGTAGTGCTTCCTTTCTTATATGATAGTGTTTGCTTTCCTCCAACAAGTCGGATCTATTGTTCCAATTCAAATCGTAGCAAGAGACTTCTGCCTCTCCACCACTTTTTCGATTTGAAAAAACAACAAACAAATAAGGCTTGCCATTTAAGCACCACAACTTGTAATCAACAATCGATTTCTCGCCTTTAGGTATTGGCAATAACTCCTCCGCAAAAACAAGCGGCTTTATTCTACTGTAATGAGGCTCGGCAGAGAGCGCACCAATGTTTTTTTGTGCCAACCATTTGCCAGCCTTAGCAGTCAAAGCTTGAGTTTCGGCTTCCGTCAATGCATTTTTATCGTAAACGGGCACATTGGTTCCTTTTCCGTCACCATTATTTGATTTTAGCATAAAGGAGTCAGGTAGTTCTTCAAATCGTATAGCCGATGCATCATTCCATACAGCATACAATTTCACAAGGATATGCTCCAAACCACACTCCTTGACATAATTTCTCACTGACACTTTATCTGCCAGACGAGTCCACAACGAAGTATCGGTATAGAGTTTCATATACAAAATCTTCTCATTCAAATCTTTGGGCGATTTAAGATTTGGCAACTTCTTAAAACGCAAGAAATATCTTAACTTGACAACTGCTACTGGGAAATGTACAAATATGCAGGCCAAAATTTCTTTTATTCTATTCATTATTATTTATTTTTGATAAATCCTTACCCAATCAAATTGGGTCTCATAAACATAATTTACATCTGGAACCATTCCATGAGCGCCATTGCCAACGCTTTGATTGACCAGTATAAAGAAACTGTCATCAAATGTCCATTGATGCTTTTGAAGCAATGTTTTATCCTTCGACTTGAAAAATACACCTACAACTTCACTATCAACGGTCCATTGTACATATTCTGGAGTCCACTCTATACCATATACATGCCATTTAGAAACGTCAACATTATGGCTGAAACTATTACGCAACCCATGTCGAGGATTGTCTATTGTGAGTTGTGTATGGATGTTATGGTTGGACTGTCTCTTATTGCCGAACATCTCTACCACATCAATCTCACCATAAGGCGCTTTATGACCTATTAGCTGTTGACGTCCAAGCCACACTGCCGGAAAATTACCCTGATGGACATTGGTCTTCATCCTAACAAGCAAACGTCCATACTTAAATGAATACTTGTCTTTGGTCCATATAGCCCCGGTCAGCATCTTTGCCGTGTCATTTGGTTCATTTCTATTAGGTATTGCACGACACACCAGTTTTCCATTCTTAATATATACCACATCCTTAGATGAACTAATCCAGCGATTCCACATACTATCATAGCGTTTACACCTACTCCACTTTGTAGAATCAGGTTGCGAACCATTGGGAAGATTGAACTCATCGCAGAACACAAGCCGATAGTCATTGTCTGCAACAACTCTCCTTATTTTCTGTGGAGATTCAGCAAACGACAACGTCAACAATGCCGCAAGGGCTATCACAACAAATCGCATTGTATTGTTCATAAATATATTAGCACATTGGTTACAACATACAAAGGTATTCATATTTAGCCATTTTTTTGCCATTTCATTATATTATTCTTATCTTTGCAAAACTAAAAAAATAAAAAGGCTATGAAAGAAGGTCTCGTATCGGTGATTATGCCAACCTACAACTCAGGCAGGTTTTTGAAACAAAGCATCGACAGCATCCTAAACCAATCTTACAAACATCTCGAATTGCTTATCACAGACGATTGCTCTTCTGACACTGACACAATTGCCATATTGAAGCATTATGCCGAAATGGACAATCGTGTAAAAGTGGTGTATCTAAAAGAGAATAAGGGACCTGGCGTAGCAAGAAACAACGCCATTGAGCGAGCTCAAGGACAATACATAGCCTTTTGCGACAGCGATGACAGATGGATGATGGACAAGCTGGAAATTCAGCTGGCAGCAATGAAAGAGGGTGGCTATGCTTTGTGCTGCTCATCGTATCTGATAAGCGACAACAACGACAAGGTGATAGGTGTTAATATATCACCACGTCGCATCACCTTCAGCATGATGAAACGTGACAACAAGATTGGCTGCCTAACAGCTGTCTACGACATTCGTGCACTGGGAAAAAAATACTTCATGCCTACCATACGCAAGCGTCAAGATTGGGCTTTGTTCATAGCCATCACACGCGACTGCCAAGTAGCTTGTGGCATACAAAAGCCTTTGGCTTACTACAGAAAAAGAAACGACTCTATATCAAGCAAGAAAATGCATCTCATCAAATACAACGTTGCTGTTTATCGCCAATGTCTACATTTCAGTAAGCTAAAATCAATCATGTATTTCACATTCTTCTTGCCTACTTATGGCTTGAAAAGCATCAAGAAGAAAATTGATTCATACAGATATATCCATAAATAAAAACAAAATCCCTAGTATCTCGTTTTCTGCCCAAACATGATACTAGGAATTTATTTTTTATTTCTCTTTCCCTTGCATTCCCTTGCGCCAGTCATTACCTTTGCAATGCCCCGACGCGTTCTTTGGTTTGTTTACATACTTTTTATTATATGACAGCCCATCGTTCCAGTCCTCTGCTATCTCTTCCGAATTCAAGAGCCAAACAAATCACTCTTTTATCAGAAGCAGCATAAGAGTCAGCGTAATGTCGAGTTTTGAACAGCCTTCTTCATCTCACGATTCGGATAGCCCAAAACATAAGTATTACCATCTACTGACTTTATTGTCAGATAGCCCGCTTGATAGAGGAACAGCTTCGGGTCAATCATATTCACATCGCTCTCTTCCAGATAGTCGGCATCAATAAGACAACCATCGAGCATGGGGATATCCTTGGCGAACTTCTTCAACACCTTAAATAACATCTCGTTTGAACCTGATGCTATCCAATAAGAATTAAGACGTCCACGAGAGAATGCCGACAACACACTATAGGGATTGTACACATTTAACATGTTGGAGGCAAAGTGATAACCGTCGTACAAGGATTGCATCTCATTGATTGTCGCCTCTTCGCTCATATTGCATTTGTCAGCCAATCTCTTTATCTCATTCTGAAAATTGTCTGTCAATTCGCTATACGTGATACCGCAAACGGTAGCCAACGATTCGTCAAAACTTATATTGGCAATAGTATTCAAAGTACTAAACAGGCTTATCTGCGTAAACTTAGTAATGCCTGTTATGAAGACACATTTTATACAATAGCCAAAATCTTTCAACCCCGTAAAGAAATCACGATATATAGTTCGACATTCCTCATGCTGGTCCGTATCGTACGTATGCTGCAACGGCACGTCATACTCGTCTACTATTACAGCTATCTGTACTCCAGACTTTTCGTACGCACGACGAATCACACCATTAAAACGATTGCCCAATGATTGCTCGGATTGTACCTTTCCATATACAGACTCGTAATAACTCAAACGTTCGTTGAGATATTCCTTCAACGATTGAGCATCAGAGCCTCCTAAACTCATACTTAAATATATGACTGGACGCACAATCCATTCTTTCTCAATGGACATTATCTTGAGGCCATCAAACAATTCCTTTCTGCCTTCGAAATAGCATTTCAAAGTAGACGCAAAAGGTGATTTGCCGAAACGACGAGGGCGACTGAGGTAATTGTATTTGCGGTTGTTAGCCACAGCCCACACCATATCGGTCTTGTCCACGTAAAGATAGTTTCCCTTACGCAGCTCCTCAAAGTCCTGTATGCCTAACGGCAATCTTCTTTCTTGCATGTCTTTATTTACATTCTATTAAATAAACATTGCCGGGAGTATTAGATTACCAGCTTTGACATCCTTCACAAACTCCTCTATGAAATAGGGAGACTTTGAACCTGCCGTAGAATATAACGGCAAAAGGAAATTGAGGAAGCCTTCTTCCACTTCCTTGTTGGGAAAGCCAAGTCGGTATTTCTTGAAACGCTCGTCGTAACCTTTTATAGTAAGGTAACCGCTCTGATATATCACAGGTATTGGATTGGTAGACATCGAATCAATGCTGTTTATCACATCGCCTGAGACTTTCTCTCTGGTGATGTCTGGCAGACGATAATTGTGCATCTTCAATAGGTCGACAAGGAATGTGGGAGTTCCAGTTTCAAACCAATAGTCCTTATAACGCAATTTAGCCAGTGTATTGAGTACACTGAACGGATTGTATATACCTACTGTATCCTCTTCAAAATGATAGCCATCGTATCTTATCTTCAGCTTATTCAATGTCTCTTCTTCTGTATCGCCATACGCCTCGCCCAATTGCTCTATACCTTCACGAAAGTTGTAGAGAAGTTCATCCTGCGTCATACCACAAATGCTTATATAGCGTTGATCCATGGATATGTCCATAAGATTGTTGAGGTCGCTGAACACGCTTACCTTACCAAACTTTGTTACACCAGTAATGAAAGCAAAACGTATATAACGATCTTGCGTCTTCAGTACTGAATAGAACGACTTGAGCAACGAACGGTGCTTCTCCTGCAATTCTTGATTGCGCAGAGTCTGGAGGATAGGCTTGTCATACTCGTCAATGAGTATTACGACTCCACGTCCTTCCTTCTCAGCAGCACGTGCTATTACACCTTTAAAGCGCAAAGCGAGTGTAGTTTCATATTCACGAGCACCATACATTTCTTCCCATACACTCACGTGTGAATTGAGGACTTCATACAGACTATTCTCGTCACGGAAATTTGCCGTATTCAAATCTATATAAAAAATTGGATGACTCTTCCATTCTTTCTCCATATCATATATGGCAAGTCCTTCGAAGAGTTCTTTTCTACCGTGGAAATAGGCTTCGAGTGTAGACAGAAAAAGACTCTTTCCGAACCGTCGTGGACGGCTCAGAAAGTAATATGACCCTTCGTCGGCAAGCTTATATACAAACTTGGTTTTGTCAACGTAAGCGAATCCGCCCTGACGAAGTTTGACAAAGTCTTGTATTCCTATTGGATATTTCATATATGTATGTATTAGAGGTGTGTGTAATCAGGCTATTTTACTTCGTCAGATTGGCTATCGTAGCTATCATGGCAGCTATCGACGACATGCTTGTTCCGAGGCTCATGGTCTCAGCCACACTCATCTTGCGCTTCAGCTTGGCTGGCACTACAATCTCGCAACCCGGCATTACGCGTGCACCATGGCTTACCTTTGCCACACAACCATTCATATATATAATGTAAGCATGACTCTTGACGGCATCTGTAGCATAGCCTCCTGCCTGATCGATATAGTAAGAGGCGCGCTTGCCCTTCTCGTAGGCTACGGTATTGGCATACATAACGGCGCCATTCACCTTGACCGTTCCGTTGTACTTGGGCACGATGAGACGGTCACCCTCGCGCAACACTACGTCGGCATCACTACCAGGATTCTTCAATGCCTTCTCAAGGTCGATGCCTACGGGATATTCGTCGGGTACATTGAACTTGGCAAGTTCGGCATTCTTGGCTCCCTCGGCAGCCTGCTGCAGACCACCTGCATTGTTGCTGCTTGCCGAAAGCTGTAGCAGATTCTTCTGCAACTGCTCCTGCTGCATGCGCAATACGGCACGCATGCGCTCCTTCTCGGTTTCGTTGGCACGACGCATAAGGCGTGCTCCCTTGATATAGGCAAGTCCGTTGGAACCGCCTGACTTGCGGAACAGCTCGCTCAATCGTACATTGTCTTTAGGCAAGGTGTACATTCCTGCAAACACTACCTCACCCTCAACACTCACATTCTGCTGTTCGCTATAAGCCGGGCTGCGCATTACATACACTTCGTCGAAGGGCATGAGCTTGAACTCGGGTTGTCCGTCTACAGCAAATCCGTCCTTCAACGACACGGTGAAGGTCTGGGCTATAACCGAATCGGGACGCAGTGCCTTGGGGTCGGTGATACGTCGACTAATGTAGACATTGACAGACGAGGCACGATCGGTCAATCCGCCTGCCTGAAGCACGAAGTCTTCAACGGTCTCGTTCTCGGCATAGCGATAGGTGCCGGGATAGTTTACCTCGCCTCGTATGGTGATGGTACGTTCCTGTATCTCTTCGGGACGTGTCGGAATGAAGAGCACGTCGTTCTCCTTCAATGGTATGTCGGCTACACGTCCACTCATGATGCCTGCCACGTCAACGCGTATTGCCTCAAGCGAGCGGTCGGCTTTCAAGCGATGCATTACGGCACGAGCTGTGAAGGCTTTCTCGGTCACGCCCTCTGCCTGGGCAAGAAGAGTGCGCACGCTGTTGACCTGACCTCCAAGATTGTACTTGCCAGGACGGAATACTGCGCCACGCACCTCTACTGTATTGGCAAAGCGAGGCAGTATGGAGTCTACCTCTACCGAGTCGCCGTCGGCTATTTGGAAACTTGAGTAGTCGAACTCGCCAACGTTATATACCGAATACTCGCGGCCGGTCTTGCGATTGACACGAACTGCCTTGGTATAGGCATCGCCCGTGAACGAACCGGCATATTTAAGGAGTGAAGCCACCGACTCGTTCTTCTTCATCTCGTAGAACATTGGACGCTTCACCTTGCCCGAAATGTTAACAAGGCAGTCGTAGGGACCTACTACGATAACATCGCCTTCGGCAAGACGCACGTTGCCCGTAAGTCGACCGTTGAGTATATAGTCGTAAATGTCGACAACGGTAACGAGTCGACCGCTACGATACACCTTGATGTTACGCAATGTACCAAGTTCGTTGGTGCCTCCTGCCATGTAAAGGGCGTGGAACACTGTGGCGAATGCTGACAGAGTATATGTGCCTGGCAAACGCACCTCGCCCATGACATTGACCATAATGGTGCGTGTCTGCCCTACCGTAAGGCGCACGCGGCTGCTTGTATAGCGACTGCCAAGCGTAGAACGCAGGCGGGCATTGGCCTGTGCCACGGTGAGTCCTGACACCTGAACGGGTCCGTAACCCTCGATAGTGACGTCGCCATCGGGCGATACGGTACATTGCTCGGTCTTCTGCGACGCTCCGTAGATGTCAATAATTACAGCATCACCGGGACCAAGACGATAGTTCTGAGGTGTGGCTATGTTCATATTGGGCTCAAACGAAAGAAGCTTGCTATTGAAGATGTCGCGACCGAAGACACGGTTTTTGCTTTTTGCCAATGAGTCCTTATCGCTACTGACCATTGCAGCCATCTCTTTCTGAAAGTCGACATACTCCTCATCGTTGTCGTCGTAGGTATGGGTATAGCTGCGGTCGGGCTGCGCCTTAACTCGCTGCGAAGAATATTCGGCAGCCTCAGCATCAGCCTTCTTGCCATAGTCATTGCGTGTCTTGCCATTATTGGTGCGCATACGTGAGGTTTCAGCTGCACTCTTGCCTGACATCGAACTCATTGAGCCTTGATTCATCTGGCTCTCGTACTTGGTGCGCACGCGACGTATCTGAGATATGTCGACTCCACGCTGCATGAGTTTGGTTACAATCTGGGCATTTGACGTGCCGGCTGCATGCTCCTTGGCTACAAATGCCATAACCTGATCGTCGGTCATCGACTGTGCTACTGCCGCCAAAGGCATCAGAAGAGCAAGCAATATGTATACTATGTATCGTCTCATTATGAATTATTATGTGAATACGTTAAACTGTTATATCTATACATTATATAATATATATAACTGCAAAACGGCTTAATTGTTGTGTTCGTTGTCGACTTTTAGTGCTTTATCGCGAATATCGTTGAGTACCAATCCTGCAATGGTGAAGCCGAAGATGGCTGTAATGTGCGACATACTGCCATTAGTTTGCTTCTTGGATTCAGGTTCGGGTTGCGGACCGACATTGTCAAGAAGTTCCTCGCTATACACACACTGGAACTTATGGGCTGGCTTAAGTTGGGCCCGCTTCATACGTTTGCGCAGAGCTGAACCAAGCGGACAGCCACGCACCTTCCAAAACTCCGCCACGCGTATTCGGGTTGGGTCCATCTTTAAGGCTGCTCCCATCGACGAGAAGAATACAGCTGATGTCTGACAAGCGCGCATAATGAGCGCCACCTTGTCCTTTAGCGAGTCAATGGCATCGATGATATAGTCGTACTGGTCGAGACAGAACTCGTCGGCTGTCTCTTCGGTGAACATCTTCTGCAAGGCTGTGACCTCGCAATCAGGGTTGATCTGGAGCAATCGCTCCTTTAAAGCTTCAACCTTGACGCGACCTATGGTGTTGGTAGTGGCCATAAGCTGGCGGTTGACATTTGAGGCACACACGCTGTCGAAGTCGACTATCGTGATGCGACGTATGCCCGAACGTACCAGACACTCAACACACCAACTGCCAACGCCTCCTACCCCAAACACGATGACACGCTTGGAGGCTATCTGATTCATCACATCGTTGCCCAAGAGCAATTCGGCTCTCTGGAATATATCATTTTCTTTTTCCATTGTCTTTCACTTTGTTTGATATTTGCAAAGTTACGGATTTACAGAAAATAAACAATGAAAAAGAATGGGATTTTACACAATAACAATAGCGGAGGTCTTTCGGCCTCCGCTACTAAAGTTTGCTGTTTCAATATTCTTGCTGCGCGTCGGACTGGAGTCAGCCGTTCCTATATTATCTGCGACGCAGAGTCTTCGGTACATTATTTTCAACGCGCTTCAATGTGAATCCCTTGCCATACGACTTGCCCTGCGATGTTGTCTGTACAAAGTCTGAACCAAGAGCACGTGTGCCGCGACTTGTGACACGTTCGCAGTCGAACGTTATGTACTCGTCGACGTTGACGCCTTCCATTACTCCATTGAACAGATCCTGCTTCTCTTTAGAGTCCCATCCAAGGAAGAAACCGGATTTATCGGAATTGCCATTGGCATCGAGAAGGTATCGGGATCCGCTCGGGATGTACTCTATATTGATATTGCCCGTACGAGGGTCGATATACCACTTGAAGCGACTGACATTGGTTTCGCCATTGTCGGCATAGTCGGTCTCGTATCCGGTACCGTTGCACGACATTGAGGTGTACTGCGTGAAGGTGAACTCTACATCGAAGTAAGCAGTATACCACTGGCCATCTTCTTTAAAATCGCTCTTGGCATCACCTGTCCATGTGCCATTGAGAGTGCGAGCCATCGATACCAGTTGGTTGTTACCATGATCAAATGGATCATTATACCAATCGTATTCGTCATACCATTCACCATAATAGTCGTCCCACCAATAATCATCATCAGTATCGCAACTTGTCATCATTGCCGGCATCAATGCCAACATGAACATTGTAAGGAAAATATAAATTCGTTTCATAGTGTATGTGTTTAAATTGTTTCCTGATGCAAAGATAGAAAAACCAAACAACACGGCAATGTATAAAAACCATAATAGTAAATAGGGAAATCCCTATTTGCCACTTTATAAGGCATAAAAACGACATTTGTGTTGTCTATATAGATAATAATGTATAAATTTGCCATACACATTATTGTATATAATCAAAAAAAGCAAGAAGATATGAAAGTATTTCAAAGTTCTGTTGTGCGCGCATTGTGCGCCATTATTGTAGGAGCGCTCATCGTGAAGTATCGCGAACTTACCGTAACGTGGATAACTATTGCCATTGGTGTGCTGTTCTTCCTGTCGGGAGTGTTCTCGTGCGTAACTTACTTCATTGCACGAGGCAAGAAAAACGACATACAGGTGTTTGATGCCGACGGCAGACTGCTGACTGGCATGAAGCCTACGTTTCCAATCGTCGGACTGGGCAGCCTCATACTTGGACTCATCCTGGCTCTTATGCCCAACACATTCGTGCAAAGTCTGATGTACATTCTTGCAGCCATACTCATACTGGGAGCCATAAGCCAGATGGCAAATCTTGTAGCGGTATCACGCATGGCACGCATCGGATTCTACTACTGGATTATGCCGGCGCTGACTCTGCTTATAGGTATTGTGGCTATAGTTTCGCCATCGTCTATTGCATCGGCTCCATTATTCGTCATAGGCTGGAGCATGATTGTCTATGGCATTGTGGAACTGACCAACGCCATCAAGCTGCACCAGTTGCGTCGCAGCATAGAGCGTAACGTGAGCACTACAGTAAAGGAAGACGACCAGCAACCGAAAGACTGAAAAACAACAATAGGGATTTTCCCACACGCGTTTAGGGAAAATCCTTTTGCCAACCCATAATGTGTATGTACCTTTGCAAGTGTAAAAAGAAACCTATTGTCGAACAATATAAAACATATACATTATGAAAAAGCTGATTTCCATACTAATGCTTCTGATGGCGTTCACAATGTCGTCAAACGCTATGAGTTATGAGCAGGCTCGTCAGCAGGCTTTGTTCCTGACCGACAAAATGGCTTATGAGCTGAATCTGACCAACGACCAGTATGAGGCAGCATACGAGATAAACCTCGACTACCTTATGAGTGTAAATACTGTCGACGACCTGTATGGGGCCTACTGGCGCTACCGCAATCTCGACATGAGCTACGTTCTGCTCGACTGGCAGTATCGTGCTTTCTGCGACGCAGCCTACTTCTATCGTCCGCTCTACTTCAACGCTGGCTACTGGCACTTCGGCATTTACGCACGCTATCCGCACCGCGACTACTTCTACTTCAATCGTCCTACTGTATACGTAAACTATTGTGGCGGACACTCATGGAGCACAAACCACGGACGTTCTTGGTATCATGGACGTAGCTACGGATCACGTCGCGGCGACAGCCACTTCGGAATGCGCGATAGATTTGACCGTGGTGACTATGGACGTGGCAACAGACAGTCGTTCGGTTCACGCGAACCACAATATATCTCAGGTCGTCCACAAAACTCGTTTGGCAACAAGAACAATCGTCAACAGAGTTCGTTTGGCTCACGTGGCAGCAGCACACGCACTACAGTAAGACATTCGTTGACCGACAACAATACTAACCGCGGACAGTTTGGTTCACGCCGTGGAGGTGACGACGTATATGGCACACCACGCAATACGTTCACACGTCCCAACACGTCAAACCAGTCAAGACCTTCGTTCGGCAACAGCAACCGCAGCAACTCATCTTCATTCGGTAGCGGTTCACGTTCAAACGGGTATTCATTCGGAAGCGGTTCGCGCTCTAACAACAGCTCTTCGTTCGGCTCACGTGGCTCTTTCGGAGGCAGTCGCAGCAATGGAGGTTCATCGTTTGGAGGCGGTTCACGCTCTAATGGCGGAAGCAAGAGCAACAATGGCGGTAGCAGCCACGGTTCGTTTGGAAGCCGTCGCTAAACTATAGCCAACAATCACATAGGACAACAACACTATATATAAAAGTCAATTGAAAATTGTGAGGGTGTCAAAACAATAAAGTTTTGAACACCCTCATTTTTTTGTATTCACATTAGCGGCATTTCGAACTACTTTCGCTTGCGAAACTTAAATTAAAAAAAGAATAAAATTCTATTACAAATATTCGTTTCTTGAAAATAAATGGTAAATTTGTAATGTTAAAGATAATAGAAAAGATTACTACTATATACTGCTTTTAATATTTCGATTACGATATGGAATCATTATTTACATTACAATACACATGCTTGCTTGTATTCGCAATGCTTATGCTGCAACTGCTTGTTTCGCGACTGTACCAGAATTCCACTACCCCGCAATACGAGAAGTCACGACTGCTGCTGGCTGCAACAATGCTGATACTGGTAGTTCACTACGCTCTGCAGATAAAGTTCAAGCTGAGAGCTAATGACGATAATGTCGGCACAGTATTCAATACTTTGTTCTATCCTATAGCCAACTATTTTCTGGCTTGTTCAATAATACAGCTACAAAGTTCGCGCAAAACCACACGTCGCTATGCCATAGTAGGCGCATTGGCTTGCTTATCCATAGTCGTGGTGTTTGCAATAGGATGGTATACAAGTGGCAATATGGCACTTGACGGAATGCGTGGTATAATATTCGCCATGTTCGCCTTGAGCATGGTGTACTTCATGACGTCGCCTACCATTATACTAAGACGCACACAACACCGCATCAACAACGACACCGGCGGCGACATATCAACGTACGACCGCTACACCAAAGCAAGTTATCTATTGCTTTCCATGCTGTCGTCCACACTTATTTTTGCTGTAACTTGGCGACCGGCATTGTATGTCGTCGGTCCGCTAATGCTGTTCACTGTGTTTCTGTTCGTTTCAAGTTTTGTGGCGTTAGGCTTCAACATGGCTCCCGTTGAAGACGTGCTGACCGAAGACGAAACATACGGCAATGCATCAGACTACTACAATGAATTGGCTGACGATGACCCTACAACCATATCGACGGGACAAATCGAAAAAATAAGCATTATACTGGGACAATGGGTTGCAAACGGAGGATTCAGGGACAGCTCTGCCAACATAGGCAAGCTGTCGCAACAAACCGGCATTTCGCGCATACGACTGAGCCAATACTTCGACCAGTACCTTAACTCTACATTCAGAGTGTGGCTGTCGGGCATACGCTTTGCAGAAGCACAACGGCTTGTCAAGGCACATCCCGAATACAACAACGATACAATATCTATATATTGCGGATTCTCATCGCGCAGCCAACTGTACAAGATTTTCAACGACAACACAGGTATGTCGCCACGCGAATGGCGCGAAATGCAGAGCTAAATGACTGCATTATAATTGTTGTTAAACTTGTTTTCAGTTATTTTGCCAATTAAACCGAAAATTGTAATTTTGCATATTGTATATAATAAGGTGACAATGTGTAAAGCATTGGGAAGCCTTTATATCGCAGAACAATTCATTTATAAGATTTTTACAATAATTATGGCAAAGAAAGCATTATTGATGATCCTCGACGGATGGGGCATCGGCCAGCATGGCAAGGGAGACGTTATCTACAACACACCGACTCCTTATCTCGACTATCTCACAGCTGTTAGTGCTCACTCACAGCTCCTCACCTGTGGCGAAGACGTTGGTCTGCCCGAAGGACAGATGGGTAACTCGGAGGTAGGTCACCTCAACATCGGTGCTGGTCGCATCGTTTATCAGGACCTCGTAAAGATCAACCGCGCATGCAAGGACGGTTCTATCCTCAAGAACAAGGAAATCATTAACGCTTACAGCTACGCTCAGAAGACCGGCAAGAAGCTCCACCTTATGGGTCTTACTTCTACTGGCGGCGTACACTCTTCACTCGACCACCTCTTCAAGTTCATCGAGATTGGTAAGGAGTATGGTCTGAAGGACGTATACGTACACTGCTTTATGGACGGCCGTGATACCGACCCGAAGTCGGGCAAGGGATTCATCGAGCAGGTACAGCAGTGCTGCTCTGACAACGGCGCACACATCGCAAGCATCGTAGGTCGTTTCTACGCTATGGACCGCGACAAGCGTTGGGAGCGTGTCAAGGAGGCTTACGACCTGCTCGTTGAAGGCAAGGGCAAGCAGTCGGCTGATATGGTTCAGGCTATGCAGGAAAGCTACGACGAGGGCGTAACTGATGAGTTCATCCTTCCTATCAACAACTCTACCGTTGACGGTACAATCCAGGAGGGCGACGTTGTCATCTTCATCAATTATCGTAACGACCGTGCCAAGGAGCTTACTGAGGTGCTCACACAGAAGGACCACACCGAGGCTGGCATGCACACCATCAAGGATCTGCAGTACTACTGCATGACTCCGTACGACGCTTCGTTCGAGGGTGTACACATCCTCTTCCCGAAGGAGAACGTAACAAATACTCTCGGCGAATACCTCGCTGCCAACGGCAAGCGTCAGCTCCATACAGCCGAGACAGAGAAGTATGCTCACGTAACATTCTTCTTCAACGGTGGTCGTGAGACTCCGTATGAGGGTGAGGACCGTATCCTTGTTCCTTCACCAAAGGTTGCCACTTACGACTTGAAGCCGGAGATGAGCGCATACGAGGTTAAGGACAAGCTCGTTGGTGCTATCAATACTCAGGAGTACGACTTCATCGTTGTCAACTTCGCCAACGGCGACATGGTAGGCCACACTGGTATCTACAACGCTATCGCCAAGGCTGTTCACGCTATCGACAACTGCGTTAAGGAGGTTGTTGAGACTGCCAAGGCTAACGACTACGAGACTATCATCATCGCCGACCACGGCAACGCCGACCACGCTCTTAATGAGGATGGCACTCCTAACACAGCCCATTCATTGAACCCGGTTCCGTTCATCTACGTTACTGACAACAACTCAGCAACTGTTAAGGACGGTCGTCTGGCTGACGTTGCTCCTTCTATTCTCCACATTCTCGGAATGGAGCAGCCTGCCGACATGACTGGCGAGAACCTTATTGAGGACAACAAGTAATCTACGAATTAACCAAATAAACAAGTAATCTACGGATTTACTAAATAAATAAAAAACTGGCAAGTTGACCAATTGGTCGACTTGCCAGTTTTTTTTGTATATAAATGTTTTGCCCTTACTTAACAATCAGCTTACCATTCACGCTGGTAACGCTGTATGTCTTGCCCTTTTGGGTCTTGAAGCGTACGGTCTGGTCGCCATAACGAACCTCGCACGGCTCACCAGCACCTGAATAAACGGTAGCCTTAGTAAGCTTGCCACCATTCCATACGATGCCAACGGTGAAGTTGCCACGTGCACGCAGACCCTCGATTGTACCCTCAGCCCATGCGTCAGGCAATGCTGGCAACAGATGGACAAATCCCATATGGCTCTGCATCAGCATTTCGGTCACACCGGCAGTTCCACCGAAGTTGCCGTCAATCTGGAAAGGAGCATGAGTGTCCCACAGATTGTCGAGCGTACCATTCTTAAGCAAGTTGCCATAGAGCTTGTATGCGTGGTTGCCGTCATGCAGACGTGCCCACTGATTGAGCTTCCATCCCATCGACCAGCCTGTAGCTCCGTCGCCACGATGCTCGAGTACTACACGCGAAGCCTTGGCAAGTTCAGGAGTTGTGACAGGCGAAACGGTGTGACCTGGGTGCAAGCCGAACAGATGATTGACATGACGATGCTCGTCCTTAGGATCATCAATGTCGCGCGACCATTCCATAAGCTGTCCGTAACGACCTATCTGATAAGGAGCGATGTGCTTCAATGCATCTTCCCACACACGGCGGTCCTTGGCGTCGCGACCGAGAATCTTGCTTGCCTCGATAGCATCCATAAGAATCTCGCGTACTACAGCGTGTGCAAACGTAGCACCCTCGTCAACCGGTCCGTGTTCGGGCGAAGTAGAAGGCGCAGCTGTATATACTCCATCCTTACGGTGCCACAGATAGTCGGCAGCAAAGTCGGCACTACCCTTGATTATGTCGTAAGCCTCATTGGCAAGGAATCGGCGGTCGCGGGTGTAGTCATAATAGTTCCACATGTGTGTGGCAAGCCACGGACCTGCAAACGGTGAGAAGTTCCACGACATATCCTCACTCGCCAAGGGCGAAGTGAATCCGAAGATGTTGGCAGATACAGATGTTGTCCATCCACGTGTACCGAAATATGCCTTGGCAGTAACCTCACCCGGCTTGATGAGAGTACGTATGAAGTCGAACAACGGCTGCTCGCACTCGCTGAGGTTGGTCTGGCATGCCGGCCAGTAGTTCATCTGCACGTTGATGTTGGTGTGATAGTCGACACGCCAAGGTCCGTCAACATTATTGTGCCATACTCCCTGGAGGTTGGCAGGCATATTGCCGGGGCGCGACGAAGCGATGAGCAGATAGCGCCCGAACTGATAGTAGAGCTGTTCGAGATAGAAGTCCTTCTGGCCGCGACGATAGTTGCTGAGTCGCTGGTTGATAGGCATATCCTTAACGTTGGCTGTGGCGTTGTTGATGTTGAGCTTTACGCGATTGAACAGACTTGCGTAGTCATTGTAATGCTCGTTGAACAGCGACTCATAGCCCTTGGCTACAGCCTTGTCGACCCACTGGCGTGTAGTAGACTCAGGATTGACGCCTACATAAGCCTTTGCATCGTCGAAGTTGGGATTGTAGTTGGGCTTGTAGTCGGTGTCGGCTGTGATGATGAACACCACCTCGTCGGCACCCTTAACGGTGATTTTTCCGTTATGATTGTCTACGGTTCCGCCCTTTGCCACTGCCTTCATACGTATGCAATACTGCATATTATTATTGTCGAGACGGGCGTTCCACAAGAGTTCGTCGTTGCCTTCGGCTATCATCTTGCCCTCCGAAACGGGGTTCTTGGCATACGAAAGCACGAGGTTCTGCATTCCCTTACGCGAAGCCTTGAAGCGTACAGCCATCACATTGGCAGGATAGCTGACGAAGTATTCGCGTGTATAGCTGACACCGTCCTTGGCAAACGACACCACAGCCAGAGCCGAGTCGATAGAGAGCGAGCGGCGATAGCCTGTCATGCCCACCTCGCTCAGTCCGGTCTCGATATAAAGTTCGCCTGCTGTAGTGAAGCTACCAAAGCGGAACGGGTTCTCTGCATCTGCCTCGTAGGGCACCGGACTGTTGAAGTTTTTGCGTGTAAGCATTTCCGCCTTCTTCAAGTCGTTGTCGACAAAAGCCTGACGTATGTCCTTGATGACACCAGCCGACTGCTTGTTGACATCCCAGTAGTAGCGTGCGCCCTTGCTTGTGTTAGGTCCGCCACGCCAGAGTGTCTTCTCGTTGAGGGTGATACGCTCTGCAGGAACAGAACCCATGATGTTGGCACCTATAGAGCCATTGCCTATAGGCAGCGACTGCGACTCCCATTCCTGGTCGGGATTCTTCACAGTATCGCCCGCTCTGTCAGGCTTGTTTTCGCCCTTCCACATTTGTGGATTACCACCATACCACACGGCTTGTCCTCGCATAGTGGCTGGAGTGTCAAACCAGTAGTTGAGCCCGTGCTGGGCCATAGCTGTTGTTGATGAAGTTGCAACGAGTGCAACGGTGTAGAGAAATCTTTTAAGCATTTGTATTTGGTTGATTAATATCTTCCTGTCTCACCAACGATATCCTTGATGCTGTTCACAAAGTCGCGGTCAGCCTTCAGCGATTCGATGGTCATTGGCATGCGGTAGCGCCAGTAATGGAACGGATTGGCAGGCACGTTGACACGCTCGCCGGTAGGATCGGACTGGCGGATGCGTTCGTCGGTGGCAAGCCAGTCCTGCAACTGCACTATGCACAACATCGACGGGGTTTGCATCTGACGCACCACAATCTCACGAGCCAGCCATCCCGGCAGCGGATGAGGTGCCGCGCCCGTATGATAGAGCACCGTCTCGTAGTAGTCTTGCGCCACCTCCAGGTCTTCGTCCCACCACAGTCGGAGCGTAGGCATGTCGTGCGACGAGAAGAGGCAAACCGAGCGGTAGGGATATTTCGACAGATCGGCAAAGCGCACACCATACTCCTTGGGCATAGTCTGTACGTTGAGCGAGAGAATGCGCAGGTCTTTCATGACCCAATCCACACTTTCCGGCACCATACCAAGGTCTTCGGCACACACAAGCATGCGTGTAGCCTGCACCAGTCGGGGCAGTTTCTTCATAGCCTCGCGATACCAGAACATGCTGTTGCGACGATAGTAGTAGTCGTCATACAGTCGGTTGAAGCGCTGCTTGTCGTCGTCGCCGAGTGCGGCAAAGGCGAAGTTGAGCTGTGCCGTAATGCGCGGATGGTAGAGATAGTTGCGTTTGCGGTCGCGCACGAACAATACATTCTCAATGAGTTTGTACAATCCGTCGCGCAACGCTGTGTCGGCAGCCGAGTCTTTTCCGGCAAAGGCAGCCTGCACCTTGCGCTCGGTGTCGTATTCGGGACGCATGCTGTAGGTGCCGTCATCGGCAACAGGCTGCAGATAGTTCTGTGCCACTTCATCGGCACGTTCGCCGAAGATGCGCTCCAACACCCACTTGTTGATGAACGGACGTGTGTGTCGTTCCTCGTCAAACTCAAATCCATAGCTGCCTATCTCTGCCTTGGTCATGGGCAGAGCCGGCGAGAACTGTCCGAGCAGAGCATGTACGCAGTCTGCCGGAATGTCCCATATACGGAAGAAACCGAGCACGTGGTCGATGCGGTAAGCGTCGAAATACTTAGCCATATTGCAGAATCGGCGCACCCACCACTGGCATCCGTCACCAAGCATACGGTCCCAGTTGTACGTAGGGAATCCCCAGTTCTGTCCGTTGGCAGCGAAAGCGTCTGGTGGCGCACCTGCCTGTCCGTCAAGGTTGAAGTAGTGCGGTTCGAACCACACGTCGCATCCTGTACGGTCGACACCGATAGGTATGTCACCCTTGAGAATTACGCCGCGAGCCATAGCGTGTTCGTGTGCGACACACATCTGCTGGTCGAGCACAAACTGCACATAGTAGAAGAAGGCAAGCTTCTTGTATGCCTTAGTGCGCGGATTCGACAGTTGTCCACGTTCGGCTTCAGTCCATTCACGATGACTGGGCCAGGTATTGAAGTCGGCTGTGCCATAAGCGTCGCGCAGATAGCTGTACTGTGCATATGGCACGAGCCAGCGCTCGTTGTCGCGGAAGAACTTCTTGAACGCAGCTGAACGCATGGTGCGCTCGCTCTCCTGCTCGAACATGAGGTGCAAGTACTGCTCTTTGGCGCGTATCACACGCTCGTAGTCTACAGCCGGGAGTGCGTTGAGTTCCTGTCGAAGCGCTTCAAACTCAGCCTGCTTCTTTGCGTCTGCCAGAGGCGGCAATTGTCTGAGATCGACATATATCGGATTGAGCGCAAAGATGCTGATGCACGAATATGGATAGGAGTCGGTCCATCGGCGCGACGTGGTAGTATCGTTGATGGGCAGCAGCTGCAGCACTCGCTGGCCGGTGTCTGCCACGAGGTCGGTCATTGCGGCAAGGTCGCCGAAGTCGCCTACGCCGAAACTGCCTTCGGTGCGCAACGAGAAGAGCGGCACGAGTGTTCCAGCCAGACGTCGGTTGCACATGGCGAAGAACGACTGGTCCTCCTCTATCACGCACACGTCGCCTGCCTCCATCGCATCGAGTTTGAGCTTACGGTTGTCGCACGTCTCCCACATCACATTGCCGTCGGTGCTGACTGCCACAAACTTGTATTCAATGCTGCGCATCGGTGCTGCCTCAGCATTCTTCTTGACAGGCTGCGGCACACCGAGAGCGTTGGCGTTGAGGTCGATCTGCCATTCGTTGTAGTTATGCTCGTGCATCGGAATGGCGTGTCCGGTGTTCCATGCTCCCAACGAGGGATGCTCGCCTACGATGGCAAGCCTCTCGCCCAGTCGCAACTGAGGCGCACGCACTATCAGACGCACCGTGCGGCTGTATGCTGAGCGTCCTACCGAGTGGCGCGGATGGCGGTTGATACATTCGGTATATGCCGATGTGTACAGATAGGAGTCATGCGGAATCTCGTTCCAACGGTTGTTTACGATTATATTAGTGGCCCCGCTCATGTTGAGGTCGAGGCGATGTGTCACGGTTATCCACTCACGACGCAACTCTTTGCCAGCGTTGCTGAGTGAGAAGAAATAATCTATATAAGGAGTTGAAGGAGTGTCTATTTTGTCCAAAGTATATTGCCAGTGGCGTCCATCGGTGGTAGACATGCCGAACACAGCGGTCTTCTCCTGTCCGTCTTCTGTTGTCACCTTGACGTTGAGCAACAGTTCCTCGCCAAATGTGGTTTGGTAGTTAAGATTGAATTTAATAGTCATTATCGTTAAGGTTACTGTGTCATAAAGACACTGGTTATAGTTTTATTTGGTTCAAAATTAGTAAAAAAAAAGCAGACTAAAACGAAAAATCGGATTTTTTTAAACACAAAACGACCCGAACAATACCAATAATTAATAATCAGTACTATTCGGGTCGTTTTAATTGTATATTAACAGCCGTTTGGGGCTTTATAACAGTCGTTTATGACGCAGTATTATCCACGACAGAGCCGATATCACTATCGATATGAGCAGCGCTATGAGGAATCCGAAACGGCTGTCCTCCATACCGTTGATGAGGTTCATTCCGAAGAATGAAGATATAAGCGTAGGCAACATCATGATGATTGACACGGACGTGAGCGTACGCATCACGGTGTTCATGTTGTTGTTGATGATGCTGGAGTAGGTGTCCATCGTCGACTCAAGAATGTTCGAGTAGATGTTGGTAGTCTCGCGTGCCTGCGACATCTCGATGTTAACGTCTTCGATAAGGTCGGCATCCAACTCGTCCACTTGCAGCTTGAACTTCAGCTTCGAGAGCAACGTCTCGTTGCCACGTATTGACGTGACGAAGTATGTGAGCGAGTCCTGCAGTCGCGACAGGGCTATGAGCGACTCGTTGTTGACGTTGTGGTCGAGGTTGTGCTTTGCCTTTTCGATGAGGGTGTTTATCTGCTTCAGCCGCTTCAGATACCATACTGCCGACGAAAGGAAGAGTCGGAAAATCATGTCGACATAGTCGGTGAATCCCTCGCCGCGCTTCTGCTGGTACGACACAAAGTCAATCATCATGTTTGTCTCGTAGTAGCACACGGTGATGGTCACGTCGCGCTTGTGTATGATACCGAGCGGCACGGTGGTGTATGGCGTGCGCGAACGTATCTCCTTGACATACGGTATACGAAGGATGATGAGCATCCATCCATCGTCATACTCGTAGCGTGCACGTTCGTCGGCATCGCTGATGTCGGACAGGAAATAGTCGGGTATGTTGAATTTGTCTTCCAGAAATTGCTGGTCTTCGTCTGTCGGACACGTTACCTGTATCCAGCAGTTGGGCTGCCATTCGTCGATGGTCTTAAGTGTAGAGTTTGTATTCCAAAATGTTCTCATAAAGATAGGTCTCCATGGGTTAAAACAATATGTGGGAGACCAGCCGTTATGAGTTGCTGTCCTCCTGCACTACAAATTCATATTTTCCGCGTGATAGTCGTCCATATATTGCGTATATATTGATTTTCGGCTGCAAAGGTAAATAAAAATGACGAATAAGCGTACTTTACTTCTACATTATTTGCACAATCGTAGTCAATTTTTACACAAATGAAACATTGCATAAATATTTTCGGCTGCCTTGCTGTGTTATCTGAGATTTTTCTAATACCTTTATCGCATTATACTACAAATGGGGATATAACGAAACATTGAATACAAAACGAAACATATATGAAAAAGAAAATTCTGCTGACAGCGGCTGCTGTCGTTGTGCTACTCGTGTCTGCGGTGACTGCGGGTTCGTTCTATCTGGTCAACTATGCGCTGGTGGATGCGCCACGCCATCGTGACAGCAGTTTCAATCGTGCCATAGCCAACTATCCCGAACTGCGCTCGTGGATTGACAGCTTGCAGGCAGAGGGTGCCCTGCGCGACACCTTCGTGGTGATGCCTACGGGCGAAAGGGCGCACGCTATCTTTGCACGTTCGTCCAAGGCGCATGGCGCAACGGCTGTACTGGTGCACGGATATACCGACAACGCCACTTCGATGCTTATGATTGCACGCATCTACAACCATTTCCTCAACTACAACATCCTGCTGCCCGACCTTCACGCTCACGGTCAAAGCTACGGCAAGGACATTCAGATGGGATGGAAGGACCGTCTCGACGTGATGCACTGGATTGGTCTGGCACCCGGCATGTTCCGTACGCCTGCCGACTCGATGCGCCTCGTGGTGCATGGCATATCGATGGGTGCAGCCACTACAATGTGTGTCAGCGGCGAGCACACGCCCGATTATGTGAAGTGCTTTGTAGAGGATTGCGGATACACAAGCGTATGGGACGAGTTTGCGCACGAGCTGAGCGGACGTTTCTCGCTGCCCGAATTCCCGTTGCTCTATACTGCGTCGTGGGTGGTAAGAATGAAGTACGGATGGTCGTTCGGCGAGGCTTCGCCGCTCAAGCAGGTGGCTAAGTGCCGCAAACCGATGCTCTTCATCCATGGCGACAACGACACTTACGTGCCTACGGCTATGGTCTATCCGCTCTACGAGGCCAAGCCTCAACCCAAACAGCTGTGGATTGCGCCCGGCAGCAAGCATGCCCTCTCCTATCGCGACCATAAAGCGGAATACATAAGGAAGGTTACGGAGTTTGTAAGCAAGTGGAACGGGGCGGAGAATTGATATAATAAGTATGTGGTCATATTTATTTTTATATATGAGCTGCTTTCTATAAGAGGAGGATTAGGCAAGAGTAAAACAAAGCGGGCTGAAAGCCCAATAAGCACATAGCCCAGGGCATTCGCCCTGGGTGTACGGATTGATAAAAGCAAGACGCCCTGCAAGGGCAAAAGCATTGATTATTAACGCTTTTGCCCTTGCAGGGCGTTTTGTTGTTTGGGAACTTTTACCCAGGGCGGGTGCTCTGGGCTATGTGCTTCTGCCCCTTCGGGGGCGTGCTGCTTAAACTTTTGACACACTCTCCTCCTGCTATTTGCTTTGCCTACTTACTTAAAAAATGAACTTATAATATTATCACTCAATATTCCGGATGAACCCAAAATTAACCATGCAAATATTGTATTGACAGTAAGAAATTGTTACAAACGAAAATCTGATTCTAGAGATTTCACGGGCGGTTTTTATCGTCCCCGAAAGCGTTTCAGTCACCTCAAAACACAAAAAGGGGCTTCTTTGCACTCCTGAAGTTATCGTTCAGGAGGGCAAAGAAGCCCCTTTTGCATTGCAATCAAGCCTCTTTTGCATTACAAAACGACCCCTTTTGGAGTGCAAAAGGGGTCGTTTTGCCGTAAAATGTAGTCCTTTTGGCATTCCGCCGATTGCACATTCGCGGCACAAATCATTGTATTCATCTGTATATCAGCAACATCTGTGCTGCACGCGCAAAACTCAAGAATTTCGAGCCAAAGACTTCGTTGCTCGTTCAACTGGCAGTTTTGAGCGGTCAGAAATGCAAATATCGTACTTGAAACTACGTTTCGGTTGAGGTGGGAAAGTAGCAGAAGGAGGTTGTATCAAGACATAACAAAGCGAGGAGAAAGCCCAATAAACACATAGCCAAGGGTGTGTCAGATGTCTGTTATATGGGTTTAACACAAAAAAGTAGTAGGAGGGTAAATTCAAAAGCTAATTATACGGGCTGAAAGCCCAATAAGCTCATAGCCCAGGGCACCGCCATGGGTGTACGGATTGATAAAAGCAAAACGCCCTGCAGGGGCAAAAGCATTGATAATTAACGCTTTTGCCCTTACGGGGGCGTGCTGCTTAGACTTTTGATTCCTACCCACTCAACCTTCTTTTTCAGTTGATTGAGTGGGTATAACAGGAATGCTATACACTCCTACAGATAGCTTTATTCTTATCTTTTCGACTTTTTGTACCAAAGACTATTACTCGGCAAGCATAAACTTCCGTGCATCTTCACCCTCAATGCCGTTCTGCTTAAGGATGTCGGCAAGCGAAGCGTAGTTCTTGCGGAATGTCTCCACAATCTGCTTCTGCTTCTCGGGATTGTAGGTCATGGCTATACCGGCAGACTCCATTGTTCCGAGTGGCTCGGCAAACACGATGCCTGGGTTGTGATATTTCACGGCAATGCAGTTCTGCTGAACATGGCGGAACTTGCCGATGAGTCCGTCCGTCAGAACGGGGGCATCCTTCGCATAGACCACCTCTATAGTCTTTGCCTTCGAGCAGTCGGTCTCCGGGATGTCAACCGTCAGACTGAGGTTGTTGCCGTCGTATTCAAAATCGGTCTGCTTTCCGTCCACTACGACCTTCTCAGGCACTGCCGACGCCACGAGCTTCAAGCGGTATTGGCGGTGTGCAGGCATTCCGCTGTACTCCCCTTTACGTGCTCCTATACTTACACGCAATGTGCCGTCGGCAGAATGCGTTGCAGACAGCAAGGTGGAAGCATAAGCCGTGGCATACTGCTTGTCGTTGCCGTTGTCTTCATACATTACGAACTCTGCATCAACATTGCCCGGATATACCGTCACGGTGACAGCCTCGTCATTACGGCGCAGGTTCTTCACGTCGCCATATTGCGGAATTATGCTGCCCGCCTTGACGTATATAGGATACTCGTCGAGCAGGAACCGACGTTCAACCGTCTGTCCGCCCTTCAGCATTGTGCCCGATGTGAGTTCATACCAGTCGTTGCCAGCCGGCAGCCACACCTTCTGTAGCGACACGCCGTTGTTCATAGGCTGCGTGATAGGATAGACCAGATAGTTGTCGCCGAACATATACTCATTGCGGTTGGTGTAAGCCTCTTGCGCATCAGGATAGTCGTAATACATCGGTCGGCACAAAGACACACCGGTGTCGTAGGCATGGCGCGCCATAGTATATATGTAAGGTGCAAGCGAGTAGCGCTGCTTGATGATGTCGCGAATGATGTCGCGCTCCTTGTCGGCAAATACCCACGGCTCCTTGTTAAGCCCTGCATTCTTTGTAGAATGGGTGCGCAGAATGGGGCTGAATGCTCCGAACTGCATCCAGCGTATGTACATCTCGGGATTGATAGAGTCGGCTCCCATGTGTCCGCCGATGTCGTGGCTCCAATAACCGTAGAGCACGTTGGAGGCGGTAGAGTTGTAGTAAGGCTGGAAGTCGAGCGATTTCCAGCTGATGATGGCATCACCCGAGAATCCTATCTGATAGCGGTGGTTGCCCAGTCCGCCCCAACGGTGATACAGCATAGGCCGGGTGTCGTGATGACGCTCCATATCTGTGAATGTGGTATAGTTGATCCACCACACGTTGCTCAGTCGTGGAAACTCCTTGTCGTTGTCCCACTGCTGCCAGTCGAGCCACCAGAAGTCGATGCCGTCGCGTTCCATAGGACGCAACACTTTGTCATACCATCCCTGCATGAATCGTTTGGACGAAGCGTTCCATGCTATATCCTTCTTCTCGGCAGGATCCATGCCCATCCATCGTGCCATGTCGGCATAGCAATCCTCATAATACTTTATTCCATCTGCAGGATGAAGGTTGACGGTTGTTTGCAGTTGCTGCTGCTTTGCCCACTTCAGGAAGCCCGCAGGCGAGGGAAAGAGTCGCTTGTTCCATGTATATCCGGTCCATCCGCCACGTCCTTCCTCAGTGTAGTGCCAGTCCATATCCACCACAAGTACGTCCATCGGGATGCTGTAAGAGTGCATCTTGCTGACGAGTTGGCGCAGTTCGTTGTCGCTATAGCACCAGTAGCGCGACCACCAGTAGCCGAACGCATAGCGGGGTGGCAACGGTTCTTTGCCTGCAAAGACCGTAAAGTCGTGCAAAGCCTTCTTGTAGTCGTTGCCATAAGCGAGGAAATACATGTCCTGTGTCTTGCCTTCGTTAGGGCGATGTGCCACCCATTGCCAATCGCTGTTGTCGAATACGTAGCCCTCAGAGTCGTCTATGAGTGTCCATCCGCTTCTCGACAGCAGGCCGTCTTCTATCGGCATCTTGCCAGTATCGCCACGCGAGTCGCCGTCATAACCGTCGAGTGTGCGGTAGGTTCCCTTCAGATTGGCGCCCGGTGCATCCTTCTGTCCGGGATGCCATGCAAAGGGAATGATACGTTTGCCGTCGGTCGGCTTCTTCTTTATCTTTGCCGAGACTATTGAAAGATTGCGTTCGGTGAGCGGACCTGAGCCTTTTGTGTAAGTGAGTGTGAGATAGTCGGTGGATATGACAACCTTCTTGGCTGTCTCGCTCTTCTTGTATTTCACTTCAGGATAAGAGCGGTTGACGGCAATAAACGACTTGTTGTCAAGAAATTTTCCGTCGGGTGCATACTCCATGCGCACCGTTCCGTCGGTGACAAGCGTAAAGCGCACGTTGCTGTCTTTATATACTATGTTGTCGTTCTGAGCCGCTGCGGTGAGCGTAAGGGCTGAGAGTGCAGAGGCAAGAACAAGCTGCTTGCAAGAAGAATTGTTTCGGTTCATTATCAGTATAGATTTGTTGTTTGAATAATTATTGAGTGATTGTCTTTATAAATCAGTAACAGGAGGATATGACAATAATGCCACACCCTCCTGAAAAATACTACTACAAAAATCAAACCGTTTTTTATTTAGCCATAAGGCTGACAGCGAATCCGCCGCCACGTGCCTGCTTCAGCTTCAGCACATCACCTTTCTTGACTGTACGGTGAGTGATGACGTAGGCTGAAGGATTCTTCTCGTAATCGGCATCGGGTGCATCCTGAT
>OCIU01000433.1_pt1 | contig 38793 bp, 25 predicted proteins | sample 1538471 | NCBI WGS metagenome assembly OCIU01 (sample SAMN04571693, study PRJEB22368) | human gut metagenome | biome: human gut; material: stool | host: Homo sapiens | place: Luxembourg | collected 2012-06-01 | reverse complement strand
TATATCATAGTGAGTTACAACCTATTTTAGAAAGAAGTAATAGATTTTGCATCGGAAAGTAAATTTGCATACCAATAACAAACGATGATAAAACATTTTATCACAAAGCGCTCATTTTGAGCGCTTTTTTTGTGTATAGTGATTAAGTGGTTTATCACTGTTTATCATCGTTACGCAATATTTCTTCGCCCTATTTCACCCCCAATGTCCAATGTCATCATTCAAGAAAATTTTAAGTGCTTGATTGAGCGGATTTTGCAATGAAGTGCAACGAGGTGCAATGGAGTGCAATGGGCTGCAATGAAATGGCGAAATAAATTCTACATTCTACACGAAAGTATCATTTATCCCATCTAGGACATCGTCAGTGAAAATTTCGCCGGTTATTTCGCCTAGGTTGTGGACACCTCCCAAATATCGCTAATATGAGCAAGATTGAAGTTAAAAAAGTTTGTCAGTTTTGCGGCAAAGAATTTATCGCCCATAAACTGAGTACCCGGTTTTGCTCTCACAAATGTTCACAGCGAAGCTACAAGGTTCGCCTACGAGAGCAAAAGTTAGAAAAAGTTGTGCATCAAGAAAACCTTCCAGACATTTCCCCCACTACCCTTAAAAAGGAATATCTGTCATGCGAGGATGTAGCCGAGCTTATGGGCATATCCAGCACAACAGTTTACAGATATTGTGTTACTGGTAAGATGAATTGTATCAGGATGAATAGAAAAATTTTCATACGCAGAGCGGATATAGATGCACTGTTCCAGTTCCATGTTCCTTATCAGGTGAGGCGTGTTATTACCAAACCCAAAGAGGATTACTATTCTGTTGAAGAGATTAAAGAGAAGTACAAAGTAAGTAAAGATACGATTTTCAAGTATGCTTCATCCAGGAATATTCCCCGCGTAAAGCACGGGAACAAAACCTACTTTAGTAAGAAGCACATCGATAGTCGATTCTCTTTATTTACTCCCGACCCTGATATCTCTGAGTGGTATACTGTCGAAGACGTATGTCAGAAATATGATATGACAGTACAAGCCGTTCACGGATGTGTATCTAATAGTATGGTTCCTCGTATGAGACATAAGGGAATAACCTATTATTCTAAGAAAGATATTGACGAGGTCCTCAAGCATAGACTGCCAGATCCAAATATCACGGAATGGTATTCTATGGAGGATATCGGCAATATATATGGTTTAGCTCCTCACTATGTTTCCGGACTCATCTATAAGAATCCTATTCCGAAGATGAGAAAAGGGAACAAAGGTTACTACTCAAAGACGCACTTCGACCAACTGATGAGAGAGAAATTTCCTCAGCCGGAATACTATACTGTTGAAGAAGCCATATCACAGTTTAATATAGGTAGAGAGGCTTTATACAAACTCATCAAGAGATATAGTGTTACGACTATCAAAGAGGGCCGAAGCATGAAAATCGCAAAGCAAGAACTTGATTTAGTTATGTCAAACAAAAAACGAACAAAATAATCATGTCAGTATCCAAAGTATCAATTAGAAAAAAGCCAATCACGAATGGTCGTGATTCTCTCTATTTAGAGTTCAGTCCAGCACTCCTTGATATGAAGACAATGCGTCGTGTATACAAAGAGCATCTTCATATATATCTGTATCAAAAGCCCAAAAGTAATCAGCACAAAGAGTACAACCGCAGGATGATGGAGCGAGCTGAGGGTATTAGGGCTATTCGTGTGCAGCAAATCCTGAACGATGAGTTCAGCTTTCTCGATAAGACCACAATGAAGGGCGACTTTATGGAGTACTATCGTAATCTCGCGCTGGAAAAGAAGTTTAACAGCAAATGGTGGGGATCATTCCAGCACTTTGAGAAGTTTATGCACGCTAAGTGTTCTTTCGAAGAAATGAATGTCGAGGTTGCCAAGAAGTTCTCCGAGTATCTGATGACAGCCACATCGGTAAGAAGGCCAGGACAACCTATGCACATCAACACAAAGGCTTCCTATTTCTCTACTTTCAGAGCTGTACTTAAACGAGCATACAGAGATAAACTGATAAAGGATAATATCAACGAGTTCCTTGATAAGATTGAGTACAAAGAAACAAAACGAGAATATCTTACTCTCGAAGAACTTAAGCGCTTAGCGGATACTCCTTGTGATATCCCGGTGCTACGCAGGGCAGCAATCTTCTCGTGCTTTACTGGTCTGCGTGTAAGTGATATTATGCAGTTGGAGTGGAAGCATATTGTAAAAGCCCCGGATGGAGGCTGGTGTATGCGAATCCGTACCGAGAAGACGGAGACTGAAGCAACATTGCCAATCAGCGAAGAGGCTCTATCATATTGTGGAAAACGCAAGAAGGATGGGAAGGTGTTTGAGGATTTCGCGCGCGGAATGCTCACAGCCCCCTTACAGAGATGGTTGAAACGAGCTGGGATAACTAAACACATAACATTCCATTGCTTCAGACATACATTTGCGACACTGCAACTAGCAATGGGTACAGACTTGTACACAGTAAGCAAGATGTTAACTCACAGATTTATCTCAACCACCCAGATATACGCTGACATTATGGATTTGGAAAAGAGAAAATCTGCCAACGCGATTAGTTTGAAGTAATTCTTGAGGGCTCACTAAAAATGTTGAGCCCTCTTTTCAACCATTATTATTCAGGTATCCTATACTTTCTAAAAAGCATCATATATGGAAGAGACAATGACAACATTTGAACAGTTACCTGAAATGATGGCTATACTTCTTAGAAAAGTAGAATCACTTGAATCAAGTATTAGCGAGATTAAAAATAATATCAAGCACTATGATAGACTACTTGATGTGGATGAAGTAAGTGAGTTGCTCAAAAAATCGGTGTCAACCATTTACCGAATGACACATGAGAAAGACATCCCCCATATAAAACAAGGGAATCGAGTCTATTTTAAGGAGAGTGAGTTCTATGAATGGCTTGATAAAAATAGACGCGAAGATAACCACACAACTCTTGCTGATATTGAGGATATGATGGCTTCACAAGCGACAGCTTACGCTCGCAAGAAAAAATAAAAGTGAGGCAATAATATCCTTAATGGCTAAAAATAAGTATATTTGCAGTTGAATTATAAAACAATAGACACTATGAACGAATTGGTAGCAAAAATCAATGAGGCATTCGAGGCATTCTCAAAGGATGCTGCGTTGCAGGTAGAGAAAGGTAACAAGGCTGCCGGAACTCGTGCTCGTAAGGCTTCATTGGAGCTTGAGAAGTTGATGAAGGAGTTCCGCAAGGTTTCTGTCGAGGCCGGCAAGAACTAATCTCTCCCTCATTCGTGTAGCTGGACTACACACCACATAGTTATAGAAGAAAGCGTTAGCTTTTGCTTTGCACCCCTAAATTCTGGTAAAATTTATGAACTCGCAAGGCGAACAGTTAATGCTCACGATTTGCGTGGGCTAATCTGTTTGCGAGTTTGGTTTACCAGAGCCATGGGTGCAGCAGGTTATGTCCCACGCTCTTCGTTTTGGCAAATATCGTGCTCAAAGGGACATTGAGCCACTAAATAAATTCGGGGCAATGATATTAGATGAACTATTGGCAATACCTGCAGATGCTACCACTGCTACTATTCAGGGTGTAGAGATGCAGATTATCTCGGCCGACCAAGCAGACAAGATGCTTGATGCAGACACTAATGACGAGAAGACTCACGAGTGTATCTTGAAGAACGGACGATTCCTATTTGAGTCGGAGAACGGAGAGCTCAAAGCGCTATATAAGGTACATGATTAAGGGCATCGATTGATGCCCTTAACTTTCACCATACAACCACCTTGTCTACGATTGCTTGCTGTTCTGTACTAGTTCTACGGAGATATATGCGTGTTGTCTCTATACTCTCGTGCCCCATCAAATCCGCAAGCAACGAGATATCGTTATACTTTTCAAGAAAGTTCTTGGCAAATCTGTGGCGGAAAGAATGAGGATATACAACTTTTTCATTAAGTCCATACTTCAGAGCATAGTTCTTCAACTGCTGTGCTATACCTCGTGTAGTGATTCGCTCTCCGAATCGATTAAGAAAAAGATATCCGCTTGTTCGGTCCTTATGACTCAACCACTCAATAGTTTCTTCTCGAAGTTTCTTGGGAATAAATAGCCTGCGATATTTACCACCTTTTGTGTAGATATCAAAGTATCCTACATTCACGTGCTCAATCTTTATTTGCACCAATTCGCTAACACGGGCGCCAGTTGCAGCCAAGAACCTTACAACAAAATACCATTCCAGATTTTCTTCCCTCTTCAACTTATTTTTCAGGAACGTGTAATCCGCATTACTAATTACATTTTCTAGATAAGAGCGTTGTTGAACCTTTACAGATTTAAGTCGCAACTTCGTCTTGTTCATATACTCCAAATACTTGTTCAGAGCTTGGATTCGCAGATTAACCGTTTTGGGTTTGAAGGTCTCCATCAGATAAGACTTGTACATAAGAAGGTTTCGTTTGTTCAACTCCTTCTTACGCGAATAATAATCATTGACTGCGTACACATAGGCAGCAATGGTGTTGTCCGACATATTTTCTTGTCGAAGGAAAAGTTCAAAATTCTTCACCATAATAAATTACATTTTAGTTAAACAAAAAGTTGTCTCTTAATAAATTATGATGACTCTCTGATTCTGCCAATTCCCATTATGAGAAGTTTGCCGACGGAACAGTTAAATGTATTGATGATGAAATACCTTTTGAGATACCTCAGAGCTGGTGTTGGTGCCGTTTTTCTGCCATATATCGATTATTAACAGACGGCACACACAATACACCTAAATATACCGAAAGTGGCGTACCTTTCATTTCTGTAAAAGATATGAGTTCTGGGAAATTATCCTTTAGCAATACCAAGTTCATATCTGAAGAAGAACACAAAATTCTTTCTGCTAGGTGTTGCCCTGAATATGGAGACTTGTTAATCTCAAAGGTTGGCACGACAGGAATACCGTTGATAATTGACACTGACAAGGAGTTCAGTATATTTGTTAGTTTGGCATTAATCAAATTTTTCCCGAACCACATAGATAGTAAGTATTTAATTCACCTAATAAACTCTCCACTTGTCCAAGAGCAAGTCAAAAGAGATACTCGCGGAGTAGGTAATAAGAACTGGGTGTTAACAGCTATCTCAAATACATTATTAGCGATACCTCCTTTGGTAGAACAAAAACGAATAGTATCTAAAATCGAGGAGATAATGCCTATTGCCGATAAATATGAGAAATCGCAGGAGACATTGGATAGACTTAATACTGAAATCTATGATAAGCTCAAGAAATCAATCTTGCAGGAGGCAATTCAGGGCAGACTCGTACCGCAGGATCCTAATGACGAGCCAGCTTCGGTGTTGCTTGAACGCATCAAAGAAGAGAAGGCTAAACTCTTCAAGGAGGGTAAATTAAAGAAAAAAGATTTGGTGGACTCGGTCATCTTCAAAGGTGAGGATAACAAGTATTACGAGAAGGTAGGCTCCGAAGTTACTTGTATTGACGATGAAATCCCATTCGAGATCCCTGACAGTTGGGCCTGGATTCGTCTTGGAAACATATTCCAGCACAATACCGGTAAGGCACTTAACGGCTCGAATCAGAAAGGAGTATTCTACGACTACATCACTACATCAAATTTGTACTGGAATAGCTTCGTATTAGGGAAACTTCGTTCGATGCCATTTACAGATGATGAACTGGATAAATGTACAGTTAAGAAGGGAGACTTGTTAGTCTGCGAAGGTGGAGATATAGGTCGTAGTGCCATATGGAATTATGACTATGATATCAGAATACAGAACCACATTCATAGATTAAGAGCATATACTCCAATATGCACCATGTTTGTTTATTATACATTATACCTATACAAACACACTGGACTAATAGGTGGTAAGGGAATCGGAATACAAGGCCTATCGTCAAATGCCTTGCACAAACTGCTATTGCCTCTGCCATCAATCGCAGAACAGAAACGAATTGTAGATAAAGTAGAATTCGTAATAGCAAGTATTACGAGAAGGTAGGCACAGAAACCACCTGTATTGATGAAGAAATACCTTTCGAGATACCAACCAATTGGCGATGGACCCGTATGGGTACAATCGGTGATTGGGGCTCAGGTTCGACTCCACAAAGAGGTAACACTGCATACTACGGAGGCGATATATTGTGGCTTAAAACGGGTGAGCTAAATAATGGTGTTGTATATGATTCGGAGGAAAAGATTACGGATAAGGCTCTACGGGAATGCCCACTAAGACTTAATAAGGTTGGTGATGTACTTATCGCCATGTACGGAGCAACTATCGGCAAAGTTGCTATTGCAGGTAAGGAAATGACAACGAATCAAGCTTGTTGTGGTTGTACACCGTATCAAATATATAATAAGTACCTCTTCCATTTTTTAAAAGCAAGCAAAGATGCGTTTATCAAAAAGGGAGAAGGAGGAGCACAGCCGAATATTTCCCGAGAGAAGTTAATTCACCATTTAATACCTATCCCTCCAATTCAAGAACAATATCGTATCGTTGAGAAACTTGAATTCGTAATAGCAAGTATTATGAGACGATAGATGGAATAACATCTCCCATCGAATCTGTTTTTGACTATCCTGACAGTTGGGGAGTTATGCGATTGCATTCTATCTGTCTTCTGTCAGATGGTGTGAAGCAAACTGGTTCCCAAGTATGCCTAGATGCTAAATATCTGCGAGGTAAATCCTCGCCAACCTATCTTCAACAAGGCAAATTTGTTGAGAAAGGCGATAATATCATCCTCGTAGATGGCGAAAACTCTGGTGAGGTATTTACTGCACCTATTGCTGGATATATGGGTAGTACATTCAAGCAATTATGGATTAGCGGAAATCTCTATTTACCATATGTTCTAGCATTTATTCGGTATTACAAAGATGAGCTACGCAATTCCAAAAAAGGTGCGGCAATACCGCACCTAAACAAGGATATTTTTAACAATCTGATTATAGGAATACCTCCTTACGATGAACAAGTTAGAATTGTCGATAGACTGAATTCAATTACCTCATCATTGAATTAATTTTTGCTACGTATTCAGCAATTATAATTCTCTCATTCAATGGTGGTAGAGGAACAAGGAATTGCATCAACTTTTGTCGGGATAGGTTGTAAAAAGCCTGTCCCGATTTGTTTGTAATGCTACGACAGTATCCTTTGTAGTATTCTGATTGAAAAATGAGTTCGAGATAATTTAATAGACTCCAATCTCTCAAGAATGGTAACAACATCAAGACAAAGCCACCAACCACCGTTTGAGGTTGGTCTTCCCTTACCAAAGCAGTCTTGCCCATCTGCTCAATAGATGTAACTGCAGGTGTGATAAATGTGCCTGCGGTCAATAGTAGTTCAGGTTTAACGAACTTTGAAGCGATCATCACATCGTCATCCTTCATCGTCCATTGCCCATCGTCAATGTTACCGCCTCGTAGAACTCGTATATACGATTCGGATCTCTCATCAAGATTTTCTTTCTTATACGCAAGTCCTGAGCAGTTTTGAACAAGATTACCTAATGTCGCCCAAATCCAGTTAGATGGTAATTCAAACGGGATTCGTTCATCGATACACTCTGTTATGCCGCCTACCTTCTCGTAATACTTGTTATCCTCACCTTTGAAGATGACCGAGTCCACCAAATCTTTTTTCTTTAATTTACCCTCCTTGAAGAGTTTAGCCTTCTCTTCTTTGATGCGTTCAAGCAACACCGAAGCTGGCTCGTCATTAGGATCCTGCGGTACGAGTCTGCCCTGAATTGCCTCCTGCAATACAGACTTTTTAAGTTTGTCAAAAATATCTGCGTTAAGTTTGTCTAAAGCCTCTTGAGCTAAAGTATATTTATCTAATGAAGACTCGATTGTTTGTAGTTTGCTTATAATTCTATTTTGCTCATTTTTTGGTGGTATAGGCAATAACATCCTACCTAGTGTCTTTCCATTACAATTAGGTTGGGCTGTTGCTATAGTACCAGATCTTAATTGTTCCCAATATAAAGAACTCTCCATAAAAGATTTCAAATACTGAGGACAAAGTTCCTTACTGTATCTTGTTCTTATTAAATAGCCTGCATAAATAGCTGGCTCAGACACAGTACCCATTAGAAAAGACTTGCCAACTGTTCCTCCTGTTCTGGCGAATAGAATATCATCTTCTTGCAGTAGATATGTGCCAATTTCAGATTGAGATATTTTACAATATGGCACATCTTGCCAATTAACTTTATTGTCGTGAATATCACTAATGCGTACCATTTTGATATCTCCACTCTCGATGGCAGGAGCATTAAAACCATATTGGATTGAAAACGAAATATTTCCCCATCGTTCCCAACACCAACTCTGAGGTATCTCAAAGGGTATCTCATCATCAATACATTTAACTGTTCCGTCGGCAAACTTCTCATAATGGGAATTATCGTCACCACGGAAAATGATTGATTCGTTCTTATCTTTCTTGATTTTCTTCTCCTTGACAAGGCGTGCCTTCTCCTCACGAATACGCTCAAGCAGAACTGATGCCGGCTCGTCATTAGGATCCTGCGGTACAAGTTTTCCCTGTATCGCCCACTGAAGGATACTATTTTTAAGTTGTTTACCGCTCATCGTTCAATTCAATACCTAAAAGTTTCTGAATCTCTGCAAGAGTCTTATCTATTTCGTGGTCCAATGCAGCACGCTTCTTGAAGTAATCAGCAAGAAGTTCTGCCGGTGGCAGCACCTCTTCGTCATCCTTTGGGAACTTACACTGGTCAAAGTTGCAGTCCATAGCAAGGAGTTCCGCTGCGGTAAATTTCTTAGACTTGACATTACCTTCCTCCACAACTATCTCCTCACGATTATTCCACCAATCCTCAATAGGTTTGCAGTGCTCCAGTTTCATTGGCTTGGTCTTCGAGAAATGCTTGTATCCCTCGGGCATATCCAAGCGGTAGAACCAGGTCTCCTTTGTGTGGCACTCTTCGGTCGCACCTTCTGCCTGTTCATTATTGAAGAACAGAATATTGGTAGCGATGCTGGTATATGGAGCAAAGATGCTACCCGGCAAACGAAGTACAGTGTGGAGGTTGAACTCTTTGAGCAGCTTTGTTTTGATAGCGAGTTTAGCGCCATCAACACCAAACAAGAATCCATCAGGAACAATGACAGCAGCACGACCATCTGCTTTCAAGCGGTACATAATAAGCACCATAAATAGGTCGGCAGTCTCACTACTACGCATATCAAGAGGGAAATTACCCTTAACACTTGCCTCGGTGCTACCACCATAAGGTGGGTTCATTGCGACAACATCAACTTTGTCAGAGTCCTTAAAATCACTCATCTTTGTTCCCAAAGAGTCGCAGTGAAGAATATTAGGAGCCTCCACATCGTGTACCAATAGATTAGTGATTGACAACAGATATGGAAGAGGTTTCCACTCCTGACCGACTACTGCATTCTGGAATAGGGCAAAATCATCGGTGGTCTTAACCTGCTCCTTCAAATAGTTCAGGGCTGAGGTTAAGAAGCCACCTGTACCCGATGTAAAGTCACCAAAAGTCTCACCGAGTTTAGGCTGGAGAATCTTAACCATAAAGTCAGTAAGAGCACGAGGCGTGTAAAATTCTCCCGCATTACCAGCAGACTGGAGATCCTTCAAGATGCCCTCATATATATCACCAAATGTATGGCGGTCCTCGGCGTCTGAGAAGTCAATCTCATCGATGACATTTGTTACCTGACGAAGAAGGATTCCATTCTTCATATACTGGTTAAGGTCTTCGAATACTTCCTTAACAATGCTCTGAGAGCGAGGAGTGTCGTGCGTAACTACAATGCCTTTTATCTCTTCTCCATTGTAAGTAACCGTAGACCCTTTCAAAACTGGGAATAGCACAGTATTGATAAACTCCAACAACTTATCACCCGTAAGAGCATTACCATCGGCATTATCAACAGCCCAATTTCTCCATCTGAGAGGCTCAGGAATAATAGACTCAAAGTCTCTTTTCTCCTTATATGCCTTATACTCCCAGACCTCTTCCTGTGCATCGTACACTTTAAGGAAGAACATCCACACCATCTGTTCTATGCGCTGAGCATCGCCACTGATACCGGCGTCTTGGCGCATAATATTTTGAAGTCTCTTAATCAGGTTGTTAACTGCCATATTTCACTATGCTGCTTTATATAATTCGTTTTCAAGTTCTTCGAGTGCCTTGAAGAATCCCGCAGGGCCACCGAAGAATTTACATATCTTACTTGGTTTGCCAATCTTATCAAAAGGTGGCAACTCCAAGATGTTTTCATTTTCAAGTTCAAGGATACCGTTGTCGGCATACTTATCCAACAATACCTCCAAGATGCGCCTTGCTTCGCCCTCGTATTTTGCGAGGTAGTTGCGTTTCTTGACATTATTAGCACGCTCACGACGAGTCAGAGGTTTCTTATCAAATGCCACATGGCATATAATGTCGAAGATGTCTGCCTCTGCAAGGCTCGGATTCTGCTCACGAACAGCATCTATAAGCACATTGTACTCTTTGAGCTCATCCACGATAGCCTGCTTACGCTCTGATGCAGACCAATTCTGGATAAAGTCATCAAGCGAAGCATACTTTCCACGAATATTCTTTCGGGTAAAGTCCTTCAAACTCTCTGTTACGAGCGTATGTCCATCTGCTCCGAGGTACGATACCTTTTCGTGAGTAATCTGAATGTCGTGTCCACCTACAATGTACTTAGGAGGTCTTGGACCTTCGCCACCGCCTCCTGGAGGAGTCCCACCTCCTCCGCCACCTGGTGTACCACCACCAGGACCTTCTCCACCGCCTTGCGGAGGTTCTGGGTCGCCGTCAAACTCAGGGTCTTTGAATAGTTGGGTAGCATTTCTAAAATCAAGGATTTCAAAATGCCACTTGCCCTTATCAGTGCGAAGACGGGTGCCACGACCAACAATCTGCTTAAACTCGGTCATAGAGCCAATCTCCTTATCAATCACGATAAGTCCACAAGTCTTACAATCGACACCGGTGGATAGCATTTCGGATGTGGTTACAACACAAGGATATTTCTGATCGACATCAATGAAGTTGTCCAACTGTTTCTTACCAACAGTATCGTCACCCGTAATACGCATTACATATCTTGGGTCCTTCTTACAAAGGTCGGAGTTCATATTAACCAGCAACTGGCGCATAGCTTCTGCCTCATCGATATCAGTGCAGAACACAATCGTCTTGGTCATTCGCCCAATCTGATGAAGCATCTTTGTGATACGACGAGCTACTATTTCACGGCGTTTGAGCAATGCTATATTGCGGCCAAAATCTTTGCGACTGAAATAGCCTTGTTCTATCAGGTATCCGTGAATATCTCTCTCGTCTTCTTCCGGGCTCCATCCCTCCAAGTCAACATTTAGGAAGGAATTAGTAACACGATATGGTGCCAAGAAACCGTCCTCGATACCTTGCTTAAGCGAATATGTGTAGAGAGGTTCCTTATACTCTCCCTCATTGAAATAATCAAGATTGTTCGCTCCCTCTTTCACCTTTGGAGTTGCTGTCATTCCTATCTGGGTAGCAGATGAGAAGTACTCCAAAATCTTACGCCAAGCAGAATCATCACGAGCACTACCTCTATGACACTCATCAACAAGAATTAAGTCAAAGAATGTAGGAGCAAATTCTGTGAATGGGTCTTTTACGCCTTCATCATACGACACCAACTGCTGGTACAGTGCCATATAGATTTCATACGATGGATCAAGATTCTTGTTCTGAATCTTGGTCATCACCTTCTTGAACGGTCTAAAATCCTGCACCATAGTTTGGTCTATAAGCACATTTCTATCTGCAAGGTATAGAACCTTCTTCTTTGCGCCAGACTTTGTCAGACGGTGAATAATCTGGAATGCAGTAAATGTTTTACCGGTACCTGTTGCCATTACCAGCAGCATCCTATTTCGACCTTGTGCAACAGCCTCGATTGTTCGATTGATTGCTATACGCTGGTAGTATCGTGGCTCATTTGTGTATTGGTCAAAGTAGTATGGCTGCTCGACAATCTTTAATTGTTCTGCATCGTATGGCTTGGCCGCGTGAATACGAGAAAGCAATTCTTCAGTAGATGGGAAAGCGTTAAGGGCAATCTCGCGCTCTTGTCCCGTGATAAAATCGTGCTCAATGAAGCAATCACCGTTTGAACTATAAGCGAAGGGCAAATCAAGAATTTGAGCATAATCCATTGCTTGTTGAAGACCGTGTCCGGCAGATTTATTATTATCTTTTGCTTCAACAATGGCAATCGGATGATTAGGTGCTGCAAAAAGCAGATAATCGGCTTTCTTACCCTCCTTGCGTGCGTGATGTTTCCCTTGGATTAAAACTCTACCTGCAGTAAAGTAATATTCCATTCGGATATGCTTGTTATCCCACCCAGCGGCATTGATAGCTGGAGTTATATAACGCAACTTTATATCCTCCTCGGATAACTGCTTTTTGTCTTCCATATTACACCTTGCTTGTCTGATTCTGCCATCTTCCGATAATATAGTATTATCAGAAATTACGCAAAGTTAATCAAAATACGCAATATAGAGGCTGAGAACGAACAATAAAATCGCTTATCGCCATTAAAATAAACCTATTATGCGTCTTTCCTCTACTCTTTCAATAAAAAGAATAGAGTATGAAACTATCGTTAAGACGCAAATTCAAGGGGTCGAAATATACTATCGGCGACCTCAGTATTGACGGCACATTTTTCTGTAACACTATCGAGGATGTCATTCGTGAACTTCCCGATAGTTGTCCTAATACCTCGCGCTGGATTCCGTGCAAGTGCAAGGAGAAGGTCTATGCTCGCACCGCAATTCCAACCGGTACATACAAGGTTACTTTGGAGTATAGTCCGAAGTTCAAGCGCAAGATGCCGTATCTGCACGGTGTCCCTCATTTCTTGGGTATTCTGATTCATTGGGGCAACACTGAGGATGATTCAGGAGGTTGCATCATCGTTGGAGAGAACTCTGTAAAGGGCAAGGTCATCAACTCTCGTGCGACCTTCAAGAAGCTCTACGCTCTTCTCGAAAAGGAGAAGGATATCACCATCGAAATCTACTAAACAATGGCGGTCAATAAACTCAAAGCACCGCGCAATATCCATATCGACTTCAGCCCCTCACCTCGGCAGTATGAGTTGTGGAAGCTCCTGCAACCCAACTACTGCCCGCATTGTGGGGCTGAGATCGAGCAGGTTCTTATTGGCTATGACCAGCAGAGAAATCCTCAATACAAACCGCAGTGTAAGCATTGTAAGTCGCAAAATCTTCCCCAGCTAATCTTGGGAGGTGGCGCCGCCGGTGGTGGTAAGTCGTATGTAGGTAGCGTATGGCTCGTCTCGTCGTGTATGCGTTTCGAGAATATCCGTGCTGTCGTTGCTCGTAAGACACTCAAATCACTCAAAGAGTCCACTTGGAACACCATCAAAACCATCTTGAAGGATTGGGGCTTAAAGGAGGATGTGAACTACAAGATTAACAACCTCGAAGGTACGCTCACATTCTGGAACGACTCGGTTATCATTATGAAGGAGATGGCCGACATTCCCTCGGACCCCAACTTTGAGCGATTCGGTTCTTCGGAGTACACAATCGCAATGGTCGATGAGGTGTCAGAGATTTCCGAAAAGGCTGTCGAGGTGCTCTTCTCGCGTCTTCGTTGGCGTACTCACGAGACCTTCAAGACTCCACGAATGTTGCTTACTACCAACCCCACTATTAACTGGGTGCGTAGTCGATTCGTGCAGGATGAGAATGGCGATAAAGTGGTATGCCGTGAGGGCGAAGCGTATGTACCATTCTCTGTGTTTGACAACCCTAATATCGCATTTCGTCAGGTCTATGAGGCAGCACTGAATAAGATTCGAGACCAGGCAACAAAAGAGCGTCTGCTCTATGGTAACTGGGACTTTGTGGAGGCAAATGATATGGCTATCTACAACCGTTTCGATGGAGCAAAGCACCTTATCACAAACCTCAAAGAGAAGGTCTACGACCCGACAAAACCACTCATCACAGTATGGGACTTCAATGTGGCTCCGCAGATGTCTGTCCTCTCTGCACAGATTGACTACGACAACAAGAAGGTCTATATCCTCGAAGAGATACTCGGTAAGCCCGAAGATAAGGAGAACAATACGCCCGCACTTGCCCGTAAGGTACGACTGAAACTCTACCGAGATAAGCATATCGGCGGCGTGGATGTTACTGGCGACCCGTCAGGATTACAACGCTCAACGACCAATGAGGATGGCATCAACAACTACACAATCATCGTGGACACCTTCGGCAAAGGTATCCTGCGACCAAAGGTAAAACTACTCCGCAAGCAACCGCCACAGGTTACTCGATGCGAGTTTGTCAATGAGGTCTTCGATGGCTACAATGGCTGGGAGATTCAGATAGACATTAAGTGTCGCAAACTCACTCAGGACCTTATCTACCAGCTCCGCAACGAGGATGGCACAAAGAGTAAGCAGAAGACCACAGACCCAAAAACAGGCGTGAAATATGAGCGATACGGCCACTTGTCCGACTGCCTCGATTACTTGCTCTGCTACTACCTGCGTGATAGTTGGTATAAGTACAAGAGCGGTGGCGATGGTAACGGTTATGTGGTATCGACATCAGTAATAAGCGAAGGATTTAACTACTAAACAGAACAGATATGTATAGACGATTTCTAAATAATAGCGACTACTTGGGTATCATCACTCATGAGGCTTTGCAGCAACTAACTCGGGGCAATGACGAACGCTTTATTCAGGCCGAGCAGTCGGCAGAGATGAGCATTGTAGAATATCTCTCGGAGAACTACGAGGTGGAGAAGGAATTAGCGAAGGGAAAGTATATCGCCGACTATGATAGGCGTATCACATATCCCGTAGGCGTACATATCTATTTCGATGGGCAGATACATGAGGTTATACGCTCCATCAGTGGTTACCGCAAGCCTGCGACTGTTACATACTGGGAGGAATCAACCGATATCAATATCGATGCCTCGCAAGTTCCTGCCTACTCACAGTTCAACACCTATTATCCGGGCGACAAGGTAAACTACAATGGCGCGGTCTATCACTGTCTGTCGGAGAACGGTTATAAGTTCGATGATATCCGTATACCTATGGTTGGCGGTTGGATTGAGGCAGAGACAACGCTGTGGCAGCCTATTGACTATCCTTTGTGGGCTGTTGTAGAGTATGAAGGTGCGTTCTATACGCTGATGACGCTCGATGGCTTTGACAACAATATCGACCCGCTCACATCGGATTGCTGGGGTGCAATTGCTGACTATGACTCAGCGTACAATGACTATGAGTTGTCGGACCACGAATATGTGGTTTATGAGGGGCGTGTATTCTATCCGGAGACCGATGTGAATGCAGATGCCCCTGAACTCGGCAACAACCTTTCACTTCACGATCCACGCAACTACAACCTCAAAAAGCATATGGTGCGCTTGGCAGTCTATGAGCTCACGAAACTTATCGCTCCAAACAATGTAAGTGCTGTGCGTATGCGCGATTATGAGGACTCAATGAAGTGGCTGAACGATGCAGCAAAACTGCGTCTTAACCCACAAATTCCACGCAAGGTCGATGAGACAAAGAAGCCAGTCACCGATTGGCAACTGGCTACATTCCAGAACGACTACGACCCTTATCGCAACCCGTGGATGGTGTAATTATTTCACCGTTACATTAGGGATATCGCTCCACAGCGTAGTGTAGTGTGGAGATTGGCTCTCGCTTGATGTCTTTATCTTTCCGCTTCCTTGAACTGCCAACTTGATTGTACCTTTTCCAAAGGTCGAGTTTATGGCATCTAATGCAGAGGTTATCTTGTGTTCACGCTCGATAGCCTCTGTATCTTCAAACAGGGAGTGCATTACATTCCTCTCATCAATAATCTTGGTAGCGATAACGCCTGCCTTCTTATAGCCATAACCACTCTTGAATGACTTCTGCATAGCGTGCACTGCCTCAGTGATTATCGTTCGCTGGTCGGCAGTTGGTGTTACAAACGATACCAAAGCATTGGCGTATGTCTGCGGTGCGTCATCCTTGAAACGATTGGTGTAGGCAAAGACTACAATTTCCGATGTTACGGAGTGTTGTTTGCGCAACTTCTCGGCCATAGTAGAAGCAAAGTTTGCTATCTGCTCCTGCAACTCCTTAATCTCATATATCTCGGATGAGAAACTACGAGAAACGCATATAGATTGCTTTGCTTCGAAGCCATCTTCAAACTCAATACAAGGAGTACCTTGCAACTCTTTCCAGGTTCTCACACCCGTTATGCCAAACATATTCTGAACAACACCTTCGGGCAACTGGGTGAACTCATAAGCAGTATTGACTCCCTTTGCTTTCAGTTTAGGCACGGAGCGGCGGCCAATGCCCCAAACATCTTCTATCGGATATTTACGCAACACCTTCTCTATATCCTGGGGACGATGCATGTAACAACCTCCTCTCAATTTCGGATACTGTTTGCATAGTTTAGAGGCTATCTTTGCAAGTGTCTTGGTTGGAGCAATACCCACCGACACTGGGATAGATGTCATCTTCCAGCACAGCGCGGAGATTCTCTTGGCGTACTCGTCAAAGTCTATGTTCGTGATACCTCTGAGGTCCAGAAAAGCCTCGTCAATCGAATAAACCTCGATACTTGGAGCGAACTCTTCCAATACCCAACGGACTCTTTGGGACATATCGCCATAAAGAGCCATATTGCCAGAGAAGACTGCGACATTGTGCTTCTTGACAATATCTCGTATTTTGAAAAGCGGATCACCCATCTTAATGCCGAGTGCCTTTGCCTCGTTACTTCTGGCAATAGCGCAGCCATCATTGTTAGATAGAACAATGACAGGCTTGCCTTGTAAGTCGGGACGGAACACACGCTCACAAGAGGCAAAGAAGTTATTGCAGTCGGCAAGGGCGAACATCGCTACACCTTCTTGATTACATAGGTTACAACGCCCCAAATCAAGAACTCATTATCTGGGGTTACCACTATTGGCTTGTATGCAGTATTGAGCTCATTGGCAGGCATAAGGCGAACCATATTGTCTCCTATCTCTACACGCTTTACGGTATACTCTCCATCAATGTAGCACACAGCCTTACAGTTGTTGTAAGGATCCACAGCACGGTCCACGATGATGATATCACCCTCATCCAACGCAGCATCTACCATTGATACGCCACTTACACGAAAGAAGAAGGTTGATGCTTTGTGTTTAACAAGCAACTTTATAAGGTCCAACTTCTCGCGTATATCCTCAGCAGGCGAAGGAAATCCCGCTTTAACATCTCCAAGCAGATGACTCTCAAACGACTCCTCTGCATCTATCTTATGTGGTACAAATTCATTCATAGCGGGTGTAAAGATACTCAAAATATCACTTATTGCTTATTTAACGATGATTGAAATAGTTTGCTGTGCCCCTAAATCATCTACAATAGTGATGGTGTGATATCCCAATGAGGGTTTGATCTGCATTTTATGGACATCCGAAGTTGTTCCTATAAAAGAACCGTCAAGATGCCAAAAGAGTTCAGTAGATGAGTTGTGTACTGCTTGACAAACAATCGAGCTTCTCGTTCCATCCATCTGCTTAGGGATAGAGACAATACTGCCGTCTGCCGGATAGACAAAATGGAATGATTGTTCTACATCATTGATTGTGTTACTCTTTTTAGGTAGAGGCTCATACACTTGGTGCTGCTGACGATAGTAGTGCTCCATAAGTGGCGGAAGCACAAAGAAGCATTGCGGGCGTGTGGGCTCACTTCTGTCGCTTACGAGTCGCAAACCATCTAACGAAACAGACACCTCTTTGCAGTAGGGACAACGAGGACTATCAACGCTCTTTACGGGGAGCAAAACCTCTTTTGTTTCCGTACAATATCTTCCCGCAAGATGTCCTGAGTGAATACAAACGCGCAGCATCACACCATCGGATGCATCAGGCTCGGTAAACCAATCTGAGAATGGCAACAGGTTAAATATATCAAAAAGTATAGGCCCTGCTGTTCTTGCGCCTGTCAGTTCGGGTACTCCGCTACCATCAGCATTACCAACCCATACACCTACAACATATTTAGGGGTAACGCCCACAGCCCACGCATCACGCGAGCCATAACTTGTACCAGTCTTCCAGGCAACATTCTGCACCGATGAGGCCCTGCGCCAATCCATCTGGTCAGGACGATTTACCTCGCGCATCGCATTGAAGGTGTAATGGAGTGCAACCTTATCATTCAGTGGGAAACCCTCGCAAGCCAACGAATCTGTATAACACCTTGCCATGCTTGAATAGCACGACACGACATCCACCAATCGCACCTCTGCACCTCCTAGCACCAAAGAGAGTCCATACTCATCGGCCGAGCGAGTTAGCGAAGAGAACCCCGCCTGCTGTAAGGTCTCGGCAAATCGTGCAACGCCATACTCTTTTAGTAGATGCACATTCGGGATATTCAGCGACAGCGCAAGTGCTTCGTCAGCAGCAATAGCACCCGCATATGTGCCATCAAAATTCTTCGGTACAAACCCACCAAAGTCGGTAGGCACATCTGGGAGCAAACTATTCGGCAGAATTGCTCCCTCTTGCAAGGCTGCAGCATACAACAAAGGCTTCAGAATACTTCCTGATGAGCGAGGAGAGCGAGCAATATCTACCCACTTACCATCTCTCTCAAACGACATATCGCTATTACCGCAATAGGCAATAATATCTCCGCTCTCAACCTCCGATATTACCACTGCAATATCTCGGATGTTCTGTCCTCGAAGCTCCTTGCTCCACCTTGTCGCAAGCTCCTCGACTCGTTGTTGTAATGATAGGTCAATGGCAGTTGTAGTTAGTTTTCCGTGTGCTGTTTTGTGGTAATACTCCACAAGATGAGGTGCATATTGAGGCATTGGATAGGGCTCGCCAATCAATGGCTCTTCGATGGCCAACTCATAGTCATCGTCTGATAGTTCACCCTTCTCGTAGAGGCGAGTAAGTAGGCGGTTGCGTTTTGCCAACAGCGCATCTCTGTTTTTGTCCAAATGAATCAACGATGGAGCATTTTGCAACACTGCCAATGTTGCCGCCTCCGCCCACGACAGTTCCGTACCATCATTTCCGAGATAACGCCACAAGGCTGCATCAATGCCTACGACATTTCCTCCGAAAGGTGCGTGTGATGCATAAATGCGCAAAATCTCCTCCTTGCTGTATCGAGCCTCCAAACGGGTAGCCATAAACATCTCAACAATTTTCTGCCACACGGTGCGGGGTTTCTGCCTTGACAGGCGAATGACCTGCATAGAGAGCGTACTTCCGCCACTCACTACACGACCGTTGCGGATGTTCTGTACAATAGCTCGACCAATAGCCGTTACACTCACGCCACAGTGCGAATAGAAACGGTGGTCCTCAAACTCAATGAGTGCCTTTACGAACTTCTCCGGAAGCGTGTCGCAAGGTGGGAAACGCCATTGCCCATCATCTGCCACGCGTGCGCCAAGCAACTCTCCGTTCTTATCGGTTACAACGGTCGAATAAGGGACCCTCTCAAATAGATTACGAGGAAGACAAAAGAGCCATAGTAGCAGAATCGCTCCCGCTACTATCAGTGCTCCATATTTTAGGTATTGTCTCTTCATCGCACAACGATGGTTGATTTGTTGGTGGTTGTTGCTCGGCAATTGGGGTTATACATATCTTCGCAAGTGGTTGGAGGCAAGATAAACTGGCCGCCGTAAGCAGCACGCAGACGAACTACAAACTCTTTGGTCTGTCCCTGCTCGATAGCAAAGTACCAACTAATACTGCTATCACGAATATCGGTATAGGTGGCACCTTGCGACTCCTCGCTACCAATCAATCGCTCATTCCAAATCTCCCATCCCGATGGAATAGCATAGGTGAGAGCCATTGATGGAGAACTATCATTCGTCTTCTTTACTCTAATTTTGGCAAGGAGCTCTTCTCCCTGCTGCAACTTATCGATAGTAATGGCATTGCCTTTCAAATCGGCGTACTGCACATCTATCTCCACACCATTGGCTATTGGCTTCACACTCTCATTTGCTGAAGGTGTACGCGAAAGCATGAGCGAGAGCGAAATTTCCTCATTACTCTGATTTTCAACCTCTATGAATCCTTGTGCGGTTGAGAGGGCGTGTTGCTGCACACCTTTTAGGTTGCGAATTACACGACCTGCACCATTTCCATCGCTAATTGCAATTTGTGGCACGCTATTTCCGATAACATCGCCCATACGGCTCATTGCAATGCTTACAAAGGCGACATCCTGTGTCGAAGAGAGAGTAGCAGAGAACTCGTCAGCTACCTCTTTTGCCAACTTGAATGCCTTAGTTTTATCGCCCGCTATAAGCCACGCCTCTAACGCCATCGCCTTATCGCGCAGCGGAGACCAGAATGTAGCATACGAACCATTAACAGCCATTGTTGAGTTGCTCTTTTCGAGTAGTTTCTCGGCAATATCATCTCTACCAGCAAGCGCATATGTAGCAGCGAGACGCAAGAGAGCCTGCTGAGATATGCTCTTTGACTCACGCAATTTATTCATTGCGGCTGTCGGTTGCTCACCTGCTAAGACCAGTGTATAGAGCCTATATGCTTGCATAAGGTCCGCCGCATTGGTAGTTGAGTGGCGGTAACGGCGAGCAGCATTATTTTGATACTCCTTCCATCTGTCGTAACATTGAGAGGATACGGCAAAACCCTGTCTGCGAGCCTCTGTCAGCACCTCACCAACCATTGATGTTGCCCAATCGTGCGCCTCGCTATTGCCCGGCCAATAGGCAAAACCACCATTGGAGAGTTGGCGCGACTCGATGTTTTTGAGCAGAGACGGCAGGGCTTTCTCTGCACGCTTCTGTTCCTCTGTGCTCAAGAACTTTCGAGCATAAAGCATATAGATAGCGCGTGCAGATAATTGCTCGGTGCAGTAGTGCGAGTAATTCTCCACAAATGAGAATGCACCACCAAAGTCGATTGTCGGCATCGTTGCAATAGTAAGCTGCGCTTTGCCACTCTTAAACTCCGAGCAGTCGAAGCGATGTTTAGCACCCCCTTTGAGCGTGAGCGTTTTCGACTTGACCACATCGGGCAGTGGATTGCAAACATCGATATAGATAGTCTCGGTTGCTTGTTGGCCACCACCTATTGCTGTAATTACAACTTTAGCCTGACCGCTTTGCGTATTGTCGCACGCCAAGCTGAAATTAACGAGTTTCTCGGCGGGTTGTGTGAAGGCAATCTGCTTGCTGTTCTCTCCAACGATAGAGAGCGGGCCTTCGACTTTGACACTAACCGCAACATCTTTCACTCCATCCTCCATAGCAAAAATGTTTACGGGCATTTCCACCTGATCGCCACACGATAGTTGTCGGGGCATTGTTGTAAGCAACATCAGCGGAGAGCGAACGGTAACGCTCTTATCGGCATTACCATACGAGCCATTCTTTGCGGCGACAACCATCACACGCACCGAGCCCACATACATCGGAAGCGTGATTTTATGAGCCTTTGTTCCCTTATCAAGTGTAAACGGACCGAGGAACTTAACAACGGGGTTGAAGCGTTTCTCCTTTCCTGCAGCACGACGCAATGCCTCATCACCACCAATGCTCAATATCGAGGAGAACTTACCGGCGTAAGCACCAATCACATCCTCATACATATCCCAGGTCTTCACGCCCAGTGCTTCACGCTGATTCATTGCGGGCCAAGGTTGTGGTGTCTTGAATGTGGTAATATCCAGTAGTCCCTCATCAACTATAGCAAGCGTGTAACTCATTGGTTTACCATCCTGCTCGCGCACCTTGATAGTAAACTCCTGCTGTGGCAGAATCTCGTCGGCAACATCAATTACGGGGTGCAGTATCGTTTTGCGGTCAATAACCTCGGCACCCTCGATGCCATACATACGAATCGGCAGATCGTTCACGGTTTGGGCGTGAGGCTGAATCAGCGATGCGTGTACATAGAAGTTCGGTGCCATATCTTTGGTAACAAGAATGCGATGAGCAGTCTCCTTATCCGAAGCGGTGCTTACCCATTTGCGCGAGATCACTCGTGAGCCGTTCTCAATCGAGAGCAACGCACGGCCACCTGCTGCTTTTGGCAGATAAACAGTCGCATATTCGCCCACCTCATAGTTGCGCTTGTCGAGCGAGAAAGAGAGCATCGTAGCGGCTGTCGGGTCACTTTTACCTGAATGTCCCCTCCAATCGGGCCAATCAATATAAACAACTCCACCAGATGCGTGCTTACTAACAGAATCCTCCACATAGACCAAGTATTTTCCCCAAGACGGATAATCTACGCGGAATGTGATTTCGCCTTTGCCTTGTTTTGTAGAGACTCTTCCAGAGGCTACTACCTCTGCACTGGTGCTTTGCACATATTTGTTCAAGTCGCTGGCAGAACCTTCCCACCACCAACTCCAGTCAAGATGGTAAATCTTGTAGGAGAGGTTGCGCTCCACCGGCTTTCCGGATGCATCAACGGTCACAACAGGAAAGTGCAAGTCGCAATCCGTTTCAAACTCTTTGCTCTGAAGATTCACACCAACATAGCTTGAGTATGGCGAGTATCGCACCGAGCGAGAAGTCAGGCTCTCATCGCCACCAGCCTCTGCAACGCGTGCAATAAGATTCGCCTGCATCATACCAGGGGCACGCTCTGTCTCTGTCAAGGTATAGCTGCGAATACCTTTACCCAGAGAATCAAGCACGCACGAAAACACCTCGTGTTTTGAATGTGCTGATGTGTATAGCGGATTGCGGAACAGATACTCACTGTACTGTTCAAAAGGTTGCGGATTGTCATAGAGTCTCATCTCCACATTTGCTTTCAGTCCGTCTGCAACAGGGCCCGTCAGCCAATAAGCCTCAACGCCTATCTCCGATGATTTTCCACTATGTAGCACCTCGGCAGACGATATGTTTATCTTCAAACGGTTTGGCTTAATAGTTTCAACCCGTACAGCGTGATGGAAGGTCTGACCACCGACCTTGAAGCGGGCATCCCACCTACCGGTAGGTGCATCCTCGGCGGTTGTTATATGGAATACATATATACCATCGACGCTCTTTGTGAGCGTTTGGCGGTCGTATAGTTGTTCTTGTGGGGTGTAAAGCTCCATTGTCACGGGGTGATTCTTTGGCAATGCTCGCTGCTTATCCTCAACAACGAGTGTCAGGTGCATTTCATCTCCCGGACGCCATACGCCACGCTCACCATACACAAAACCCTTAACACCCTGCGGAATCTTCTTGCCTCCTACATCAAAACGGCTGGTAGAGAGTTCGTGACCGCCATTTATCTTCAAATAGGTGGTAGATGTACCATTAGATGCAGTTACAACAAATGGATTGCCGTCCACTTCAAAGTCCGCAAAACCCTGCTCATTGGTATAAGCAGAGCCTATCTCACGCATCTGGTAGTTAAAGGCAGTGATACGCACTCCACCCATCGCAGAGGCCGTCATCAGGTTGGTTGCAGTGCACCATAACTTATCAGTATCAGCACGCTTTACTATGAGTCCTATATTTGATGCCATCAGATTATACTCGGGCATATGCTTTGTGGACATGTAATAACTATCTTTTGATGGATCATCGCTTTCACGCCACTCGTAATAATACCAGTCATAGTCTGCTGCTTGACGATTGATGTAGGCATACTCTTCATCCCACTCATCTCTATCGGATTCGGTAATGCCCGAGACAATCTTGATATCCCCAACTTTTGCCTTGTCATAAAGAGAATACGCCTTGCGGAACGAGAGTCGGATATTATAAATGGCACCTCTTTCTTCTCGGAAAAGATTTTTCAAATCAATCGAGAAGTTTTGCCACTGATGTAGATTGAGTGATTTATCATTATCCAAACGGACCGTTTGCTTATAGATTAGGCGGCCGACTCGTCTTAAACGGTACGTTTCATCAAGTTCATTCTCCTGCAAAAATGTCATCACATTGTCAGTGTAAATCTTTACGACCTCCACATCTACTGCCGCCAAATTTACAGCACGGAAAGGAAATGTGAGGTTTCTACCATCCGGAAGAATCGTACCGCTGATAGGAATATCAATCGCTGGTGCAATAACATCCTGCTCAAAGTGCTGTTCTATCTCCTTTGATAATGTTCTGCCGTCGTTGGCACGGACAAGATCAGAGACTCGGAGAACTATATCTGTAAGACCATTTATTGGGTAGTACGCCTTAACTATGGTTCCTTTGCGCTCTATACGAACCAAATCGACATCATCAATCGTAATCAGTCCATCTAATTCCTGTTCAGAGGTTAGAGGGGCCGAAAACTCCATGTTGATATAAGGCTGGGCAGCCTCAATTCGTTCTGCGGAAAGCAATTTGAACTCCGATAAACCAGGAATGACTATCGTTGCCTGAGCGGCTGAGAACTCACCACGAGGGTTGTACTTAATATCTATTTTGTAATCCGCCGATTTACGCTTGATACTTGATATGGTAAAGTTGTGGCACAATTTGTCATCGGTAGTGTTTACGATGACTTTTGCACCCGCAATACCGCAGTCAATAAGCGAAGCATCTGTTGATTGCTCACTTGGCAGAGTGCTAAACAGCATCTTGCCAGAAACAACTACCTGCTCAACATTATCTGGGTCAATCGATACACGAAGATCTGCAAGACGAGACTCTCTCTTCTCTACAACAAAGTCAAATGAAAATGCCTTCAAAGAGTCAATTGCGGTTAGGAGAGACATATTAACACGGCAGTTATATTGCTTCCCTTGTTTCAAACTACCTTTCTCGGGGACAAAATCGATAAACCTTCCGCCATCTACATAATGAGCCATACCCTTAACCGAAGGTGTAAATTTGAATACCTTTTCGAGGGAACGAGTGGTGTCAAGATGTGCAATAAGAGAATCGGTCGCCTCGATACGGATAGTTGCATCCATATCAATGCGTTCAGGAGAATAAGCGGCTACCCAGATAGTAGCTTCATCATCAGTCATTGGTTCAGGAGAACCACACGCAACCAGGCTTACAACAGCCAAAAGCGTCACCCACAGTTTTTGTAAAGCAGTCTTCATTTTATACTTGTTTGAATTTGTTTACACAATCCTTCAAGTACAAATTTCTAAAAAAGAAATCGTACAGCCGAGAGATTTTTTCTCAACTGTACGAAATCGTTTTTCGGGTGTATGAAATACTATTTATTATGTTATTTCATCGTTCATTCACTTCCTTCTCCAAACAATGTAACTTGTATTCTTAGGCATCCTACGGCGGCCAGTATAATAATTATCTTCGCCAAATTCGTGCGTGTTTCCAGCTTCATCAACGGCCCAACCATAAGCAGATGAACCTACGAGATACACTGCCTGATCTACACCTAAATCAGCCAACGCTTGTGCAAAGTCGTGGAAAGATTCAATACTACCGGTCTCTACCATAAAGATTTCTCCTTGGCGGTTGCATATTGCTCTACGAATAGATTTTCCCTTTGGCTCGTTGTCAATAACTTGACCATCTTTTACAAGAGGATACTGACGGAAGAAATAACCATTGTTCATTGTTGCTTCCTCGAAAAGAGATGTGTTTTCAGCTACACCGATAGTTACTTTACCATTTATTGATGCGCAATATCCCTTCTTCGATAGTCCCCAAGCCTTGGGTTCTCCATTGAGTACAAAAGCTCCCACAATTCCTCCATTGTCAGCTCTTACATCAGCAGCTTGTGCGGCATATATGATACTTTTATCTTCTTTATTCATTCTGCCAATATGTAGTGTTAACTCGGCATTGTGCGGTATAAAGATTCTAATAGGAATATCATTTATAAGAGTATCTCTAATTTCGGTATATCCAGGTGCAAGCGAGTCTGGTTGATGGCCTATCCATTCGTGCAGTATTGGCTCTGCTTCACGAACCGGTTCAAATAATGCAGGTTCGGGAGCCTTCAGCTCTTGAATTTCCTCTTCCTTCTGACGAGTTACAAAAAGTAAAATAACACCGACTAACGCTATACCTAAAACTGAAAGGATGATAATCCATACACTACGGGGCAAAGGATTCTTACTTCCTCCTTCGCCAAGAATGCGAATTTGGTCATCACGGATTTCCTTAAGCTCTTTCATAATTATTTAACCTCCTTTTCTAAGAGCTCCTTTAACTGCTTCAATGCCTCTTTAGAAGCTGTAACACTGTGGTTAAATGATGCCACATCTGAAAGTGTCAACTTCTGCTTAGGGACATTGATGTAGTAAATGTAGGAGCGATTAATGATTAGACTTTTACCAATACGAATGAAGATATTGCCCTCGCTTCCGAGTTGCGAAGAGATCATCTTTTCAATTTGTCCCAATTGGTATGACAACATGCGCACCTCATTGTCGGTTTGCACAAGCGTAGAATAGTTACCGTCTGATGCAATATAGACGATTTTCTCCGGCGCTATACGAACCAAATCAATAGAAGTTGATATGACCAATTGTTTCTTCATTCGACTGTTTTTCTAAGCAAAAGTATACAGGTTTATTTACATGACAAAGCCAAATTTCTCATAATGTATGAAATAGCTGTCTAAATGTATGTAATTCTTCTCTGATGAAATCAAGCTATGTTCAAATTTGCTACAAAGTTACACAAAATTAACCAATTTTTATCCTTCTAATAATTTGATAGTCTCCTTAGTTCGAAAGTATCATTTGATATATTTTTAGTATCTTTACACAAAATATAACTCACAAAACATTGTACCTATGAAAACTCAGACTTCTACACCTCTATGGCTGGACTTAAAAATCGATTACATTGATGAGAATTTTAATAAGGTTTTCAATTACATATATGAAAACTTTACGACTAAAAGGGACCCATTCTATGATATCACGATAAATCTGTTAGAAAAGCGAATTGACTCATTAGTTCAAGAATATCAAGACCAACAATTATTGTACGATGAGAATTTAGCTCTTGACAAAGATAAACTATTCTTCACCGCAAGATTGTTGGGCATATATCTACTTTCGGTAGATAACTCAGCCAAAAATTACAGAACAGCATTTGTGTTATTTGCTTATATCCTTGCTCTCCTTGAGCCAAGGAATATCAGCATGTCTTATGTCGCTAATACTCTGAAATTTGTATTTGGAACTCTTCCCTCCAAAAGCATACTTGAATGGAAGGATATAGAACACTTCTACCCAGAAATTGTTGCGCACAAACTCAATGTTGCAATGTCATCAAAAGCAGGATACACCAAAAGTGATTGCTTTGAGATGATGGGTACTTTGCAACTTATATCAAAAAGACTGCAGTTAGCCGCAACAAATCGTGTAGGTATTACACAATCATATACAAGTTCGCTATCAATTGTAGATGACATAATACAGATAGTGACCCCTAAATCTGAAAAACTCAAACAAAGTAAATCGTCTGATATCGATAATATAAAAGAGTTTACCTTTCTATTCATTGCGGATCAGCGGAAAGTAAGTAGGAAACTCAAAAAATACACCATTGGCAGCGAACTTACTGTGAGATTGGTAAGCAAGAAAAATAATCACTTACAGGTTGTATCGACTAATAAGGAGCATCAACAAATACAGGGAGAGGTTAGATTCTCAAAAAACTTTTTTTTCTACAATGAACAAGATTTCATCGACGCCATCAATATTGACGATGAGTTTGATGTTGTTTATCAAGGAGAAGATGTTTTCGACATTAAATCTTCATTCCTTACCTATACCAAGGATTATCTGTACGAACAAGGTGCAATTGTTGGTGCAAAAGCCGTTATGGTAACCAAAGACCGAATTGGCTGGGGTACAGAAACGGGATTTGGAGTATACACGCCTTATGTTGAAGGTGTAAATCAGGGGGATTGTGCTGAGATTAAGCTAAAACTTTTATTAGTCGATAAAGATGGTAGCCCAACTGGCTGGATAAATGGAGAAATGGTACAAATAATCAATGAGGATATTGATTATGACAATGCCAAATATGAGGCAATCGCAAACGGATTTGTATATGAAAAGGAAGAGGGGTCCAAAACTGTAACTATTTTAAGTGCTACTCTCATTAAAACAATTTATAGGCTATTAGTGTTTGGACAGCAGCATTGCGTATCTAATCCAACAGATAGATATAAGATATTAAGCGTCTGCCAAATGTTGGCGGTATTGATAGGTAAAGAAGATGACGTTGTCTATATTGAGTTCTTGTCAAAATATCTCGAGAATCTTGTGCACTTTGCAAAGAGTGAATACGCTAAAATAGATATACCGTCATTCTCTTCAGAGCAGAAAGTTGATGGTATAGTACGCCGAGAGCAGATTGTTTCAATATTAAAGGCTTATGGGTCGATAACAAATGCAGAGGTACTGGATGATGTTATTGATAATATGAAAGATCCGTTGCTCGTTAAAATTGCCACACTTGTACAGTCTTGCAATAGGTTAGAAGATGTGATTAATCCGTCAATGCAGAATGTGATTAAGCGAGAGATTATTGCAAGCCTTTCTGTTGAAACAGAAGGAGACACGGATCTCGAAGAGGACAATGGTATTTATCTCGGCATTGAGAACAATCGACAGGAGTTCAAGACATCGTTCTTCCATGCTCCGCAGACAGCAAAGGAACAACGCCAACATATCAACGTATTTAAAGGTGTTTGTGCATTTTTAAATACAACTGACGGAGGAACACTGTACTTGGGCGTTAACGACCTTGGATATGTTCAAGGGATAGATGCAGAGATTGCATATCTGCAGACAATCACTTACGGTAACTACAAAGGGATTGATGGCTTCATGCGATACATAACAGACCAGGCAAAACAATATTTTGATATAGATGTTGTCGCAAATATCAATATCCGCCCAATGTATGAAAATAAGGTTCTTGCAATGGAAATATCCCCTTATGAGTTTGGTATCGTCAAATTGGAAGATATTGCGTATCTGCGTGTAAATGCTGAGTCTGTAGCCATCAATGAAGCAGCAATACAGCGCATATCGGGACGAAAGAATTTGTCTGTTATCAAGAAAGATTCTACAGTCGAAGAATTGTCCAAGGCGATACGCTCACAACACTGCGTGATACTTCATAACTATCAATCCTCTAATAGTGGTAATATTAGAGATAGAAAAGTTGAGGTGTTCGATTTTACCGACAACGGTGCTTCAATCTGGTGTTACGATTTAGGGAAAAAGGATGTTCGTCTGTTTAATATTGCAAGAATCGGATATGTTGAAGTTACCAAGCAGTTGTGGGCAAATCAAGACAAACATAAATGTGGCAACATTGATATTTTTAATATGACAGGTAGTGCTTCCATTGATGTATGCTTAAGACTTAACCTGAGAGCAAAAAATCTCCTTATTGAAGAATTTCCACGCTCAAAAGATTATGTTGTCAAGGAAAACAACAATTCGTGGTTGCTGACAACAAAGGTCTATAATATCGCAGGTGTGGCCCGATTTTACATTGGATTAGCCAACTCGATACAAATTGTTAGTTCTCCTGAACTAATAGAATACATAAAAGATTTCTCTAGAAAGTACTTGTAGGTATAACGAGCTTATGAGAGAGACTATATTCATTGGCAAATAAAGTATTTTAACGATGAATATAGTCTCTTATCTTTTTACAAGATGGCTTTCTTAAAATAAAGTGTTTTGTTTTTTATATGTCATCACCATTCGAAAACAGCACTCTAATGTTTTAATACCTACGCCAGGATATGATATTAAGGATATCATTGATTTTACATTATCATACCTTACAGCTTGATCAATAGTTTCAATCTGTTTCTTTTGTCGTATTTTGGTTACTAATTTCAAATCATTATATGGGATAGACATCCATTTGTCCCTAAATGTTTCATATATATCATCAGTAGCTAAAGGGTCATATTCATATATTTCTATTGGTATATGACATTGAGATAAATACTTTATCATAAGAGCCATCACCTCAGTTTTGTCTAATCCTCCATTATATGTTCCAAGCATAGGAAATGCCACTGATGTAATACCGTGTTCTTGATAGGTCTCTACAAATTTTTTTAACCCCTTCTCAATATATTCTAGTTTACTTGGATATTTCCAATGAAATTTAGTGGGGAAATTTAGAACCCAAGGTGCATCAACCTCTCCCTTATATAGCCATAGTTTTCCTATAGTTATTAATTTCTGCTTACAAAGAGATTGGTACAATTCGAACATGTTCGGATATCGCAATTTATAAACTAAAGCGATACCTTTCCCCATTACACCCACACAATTAACTGTGTTTACGACAGTTTGTGCTTTTGTGTTGAAAATATTTCCTCTAACTATTGTTATGTTATCCATTTTGTGTCATTAAATATTTTGATATACAAGCCATTCTTTTGTTCTCGCTTTCGGATCAATGAAAGAAATATTGAATGGGACATTTGTCTTTTTCCATGCTATGCTTCCTTTCAAACGAAGTTCATTTGTTGTGTCGCATATTACTTCACAATCCGACAAGTCGAAATCAACCTCAGCAAGTTTTTTGCCTGTAATACAAAAGTAGTGCTCATCCTCAAAATTAGTTGATAAACATACATTATCTTCATACAAAGATAAATTAATTCTACGATTTTCTCTTTCAAAAAGAGTCTCATCACTATATAATACTATCTTTTCTGAAATAGGATCATCAGCAAAAATTCTCTTTAACAGTTCTGTATAAGAAGCATCATAACAAATAATTTGGAGTGACTTAATTTCACTAAAATCAAACTCCGACAGCACAAGGAATTCTTGCTGTGAGTACCTCATTACTTTACTCATCTCATTCAAATGAACCTCACGATTGTATTGGCTATATTTGCTAGGTTTAGCTGCCCTATAAGCATCCTCCATTGTGCTGTACAGATATTCAAGTCCTAATGACTCTGGTCTATCTAGGATTTGGTAAACATTAGGATTGTCAGACTGCATATTTCTGTCGCTGTAATAACATTTTTCAGGCATTTTTGCCAAAACCTCATCCATGTCGAACTTGAAGAATACGGGTACGGGACACTTAGGAAGGCCTAATCCGACAGCCTTTGGATATTTACTTTTCCATTCCCCTCTCCAATTGTGATAACCAAGATGTGAATCTGCACCTAACGCTTCATTATAATACTGCGTAGGTGTACATGGACGGAAATAGAAGCGAGCGAATTTGTGAGCTTTACTGCTTCGGAACACAACAGAACCAGCAGAATCATACTTCAATAACCCTAATTCCTCAGCTCGATCGCGGCTTAGGATCTTCCGAGAACGGATAACATCTAACGCATTATAGAAATGCGTAAAATGATATATACTCGGAGTATTATGATATTCTTTTATTCTATCGGTAAATATCACTACACTTCGGTGATTTGCAAAGATTTCTTCAAAACCAGGAATGTCTTCTTGAACCTTTACATTACGCATCAGTTCAGACCAGAACCAATTATCCTCGTATCTACGTATCAGCTCCTCCGTAAACTTTATTTTTTGAGACATAGACACAAACTTCCAATTGAGGTGGTCCGCAAACTCTTTCAACATTTCAGTTGAAATATTCGAACCTAAACGCTCATTAAAATTCTCCCATAAAATAACATCCTCATGTCTCTTTAGGAAATCAACTGTTGCTATTGACAGGAGTGTCGGGCAATGATTTATAAAAGCATCCCAGTCTATTTTATCTTTAAATACATCTATTAAACTGGCAGTAATCTCCTTGTTAATAGAGATCGATTTCCAGTCTACTTCATAACCTTTGGTGGACAAATATGTTAATAATTCAACGGAGGGCACAAAGGTGTCAAGAGTTGATAAATAATACCAATCCCAATCCTTTTCTTTGTGGCTAAGTACAACATCAAATGGCAATTCTTCACGATGTGCAAGTAAACGCCAATTCCAGGGTTTATCCTCATGCTGGTCAATATATTCAAATGAGAAAGTTATGCTATCATTTTGTACTAATGCTTCCCAATCCCATCGTTTTGTCCTATCGTACTTCTTTATTACTTCTTCTGTTAATTCAATATCTGTTCGATATGATAACTTACCAAAATCCAAGAAATCTGTAAACAACTTAAAATAATAATCTTTACCTTTTTGGGCAGAAATCCATGTTGCGTGTTCAGAGATATATCCCCAATCCCACGTTTTTTTCAACATGAATAACTTTGGCATCTTCAATATGTTAGGCAGTTTGGTTATTTTGTCAAAATCCCATTTATAACTATCATTGTTTAATATGTCTTGGTATATACGCAGCCACAAACTTTGCGTTTTGTTTGCACTTGTCTTTGAAAAAAGTGTGTTTGCTGCCGTAGAGGATGAAAACACAGACCAATGTACATTAGCCGTATGCTCTTCAATATATTCTTTAGCAGGGAAATCAGCCAACTCATACATATGAGCATAGTCCCACTGATAGAGTTCTCCTTTGTATTCCTCAACGAGCGAAATAAGTTCCCTTGCAGAAAACTTACTGGTGATTAACGGCCAAACTAATTCTGACATATTCTGGGTGGAAATCACATCAGCATATGTTTCTAAGAAATTATCCTCCAATAACTCTTTGTTACTAATACGACTTGTAAAAGTTTTATAATTCCACTTGTCCGCATACTGTCGGATGTGCGATTGAATATCCAAAATTGAAAGATGTGCCGTTAGGTGATCCCAGTCCAACATTTCTTTCCAAGCGGCATTGGACAATGTTGTCAAGTCGACAGAGTGACAAATTCTTTCTGTGAATAGAGTACTATCCCATCCTTCCGTGTAGCTTTCGAGAATTGTTTCAATAGGAAGATGTGTGATCAGCCTTTTCTGAACTTCTGGTGATTCAGTCAACAACTGATTAGTCATTGTTTTTTTTGATAACGAAGAGAACAAATCGTCCAACATAGATGTATCGCAATTCACAATGATCGTTGCAGCGTCTAGCATATCCCAATGAGACATAATAAAGTCTCGGTTATTGTAAATTATAGGGTTTTGAGACAAAGCCTTTTTATCCCACAGGAAGTATGGATAATCATCAACGATGGTACAGTCAGTTATACGGCTCGAAACGCATGAGAAACCTTGCGAGGTTGATACTCTATCGCAATATTTTTGGAAAAAGTTTTTATCCCAAACCAAATGTGGATTACATTCGAATCCTAATTTATATGTAGATGAAGGCCAAGAGATTAAGTTACACGTCTCGAAAAGTTCAATAGTAGCATCACTCCAAACAAATCTGCTAATGTTGGCATTAAATCGATTTGAAAGGTCAGAAGCCAAAATGCTATCCTTAAGCGCCATTGATCCCACATATATGCTCGCAAGTTCACTATCATTAAAGATGCGATGAATCAATACTTGCATATTGAGGTGTGAATACAATATAGCAATATTCGAAACAATGAATTCAATAGGATATTCTGTTGCTATAAAATTCCAATTCCAACGAGCTTTGGGATTTTCAACGACATATTCTCTCTGTGCCCCATCAAGTTCCTTTGTAACCTCTGATAAATCAAATGGGATATCACTAAGGTGATGCAAAATGAAATCCGTTCCGACAATTGGCAGCACGTCATCCCATTCCCATTGATGGTCATCTTTGCCCTCAGGGAAGGAATACTCGACAAGAAACTTTTGTATTAACGCCTTATCTATCGGAGTGCGAGCAAATAGAGTATACTTATCCCAGGGATAATCTTTTGAATGGTTATATATATATTGACTATCTAATCTTAACGTTAATGTGCCCCAGTCTAACTCATTAACATAATCTGGTATTATCTTTTTTAATACATCTACATCACAATACTTAGATATAGCTTGCCATCTATCAGCATTGCTTTGTGAAATTATTAGTTGAAGCAATTGCTGATCAGACCAAACCAATCTAGAGTCTTCTATCAGTTTATCAACTTCAATAATATCCTCAAATGGTTCAAGAGCCTTGTAGTCGAGAATCACATCTGGATCATTAATTAAACGATAGTACAAACATTGTTCAACCTTTCTTTCTTTAGAATTAGCATTTATATCAAGTTCAAATAAGGCATTTAATGTTGGACAGTCATTACCATTTGAAATAAAATTCAGAGTGTATTTATCAGACTTTTCGTATAATTCAACATCTAGTTTAATGGGCTCTAAACATAAATAGTCCGTATTTACAGCCTTATAAATGTTGATACCCTCGGGAGCTTGCAGTCTTAAATTATTGACCAATATATCGTCACTATCACTATTGATAAAATCGCAGAAACTGTCTTCATATTTAAGTTCTCGAGTTGACTTAATAGCAAGAGATAATCCCAATTCAGCATGGAATGGAAATAATGAAATGGAGCCACCATCACCTGCTTTCAGATTTAGAAATTCAAGAGAATCTGTTTTGGCAGTGAAAAATTTATACTTTACTTTGTTCTGCAGGCAAATTCTACCAATGTTTGTTAGAGATACAAGATTATCATCTACTCTTATGATTCCCCATTCTTGCACCGACTTTACGAATTCACAAAACAAATTATATTCCGCCTCATCATAATAGAGACCATTTTCTGGCTTTTCATTGACATCAAAGCCAAGTGTCTCTCCTAAAACGCAATATTCTAGTTGTGAGTTTTCGTTTCCTAAAAGCAATTCACCAATAATAATATCTAACGGTTCCAGCTTATGGATAGTATAATACTCAATATCGCATGATCGCGTTTTCAATGAAAGTGAACGCGACAAATTATCATTTTCAACAGAACGATATATCAAACTGTTATTTATCTGATTCTCCATATTAATCGGCTACATTAAAAAGGTGCTGTAAATAAATACCATACCACAAGCCTGTTCCACATACGTGTATTTGCTTGATCCTAAATTTCTCCATAAGAAGAAGATACATTGGCAATCCCATACGTAGAGTGAGCATATCGTCAATAACATCTCCTGACATTTGTTGCTCCCACCTCTGTAAATCCCCAACAGTACTAAATCTCTCTAGTAATTTTGATGTGAGGTCATCAATTTTCTCAGCTATTTGACTATAACTAAGAATACTATCATGCTGTGCTGCATTTTTCTTTTTTCCAGTTGCATGAGTTATAGCAGAGCCCACGCTAACACAGAATGAGTCCTCACTAGTTTGCATTGTTGAACTCATATTTTTTGTAAAAGCAACCATTCTTTCTTTCAACATTTGGTCACTCTTCTTAAAAGCATCTTCCAAAGGTGTGTTTGGTGCAATGTCTTTTGTCAATATATTGCGCAGTGCAGTTGTGCCAAGGTTAATACTATAAGATCCTTCCAATTCACCCTGATTAAATACACTGACTTCTGTCGAACCTCCACCTTGATCTATCATCACTGAATGCCGAGATTTATGTATATCCACTCTGTAGCGCGACGAAATACCATAGGCAAACATAGTTGAAACAGACTCTTCTTTCTTAGAAAGGATACGAACATTGATTCCAGCTTCTCGACGTATACATTCAATAACCTCTTCTCTATTCTTTGCAGTACGATATGCAGCTGTAGCAACGGTATAAACAACATCTACACCTTCAGAGAGCATCCTATGCTTCATCCTTCTTATTACGGGAAGAACTCTTGCCCTAAAATACTCCATATTCATCATATTTTGACTATCCAAACCTTTGCCAGCTTCTGGTTTAGCTGCGTCTCGTATAAAATTATCGAAACTGAATTGTGTAGCAGTTTTTATAGTTGTTTCATCTTTGCCTATAAGTAATTTTACAGCTTTTGTCGATAATTCAAGAACTGCAAAGTGAGGATTATCAACTGGCTGCCTGTCAGGGGTAAGCCACGTTTCCTTTATTCGAAGGCTCTTGTCGGTCTCCGTATTGATATCTCTAGTATTTAAATTCACAGAACGTTGAACTGGCATTGGCACCCTAACAATCCTTGCCACATTCTCTTGATTTTGTTTGCGTTCTTTCCATTTAATAATTCTTCCGCATGGGTTATTCTTTACCTCTTCATACACATTTCTGTAAATTGCTTGTCCACGAGAATTGACATAATTGCTAAAATGTTCGCTATTTCCAACTATAATTAACAATCTCTTTGCTCGAGACAATGCCACATTAAGGCGATTGGGAGATTTAGCAAAACCGTAATCCCTTTGTGTAGGATAACCCACATTTGGGAATTTATTGTAATCTGGTTTTTGACTCCAACTCTGAGCAATAGAGTTGCTTCTCACCATTGATACAATTATAATATTGCGTTCCATGCCTTGAAAGCGATCAACAGAACTCATTTTTATGCTAAGTCCATTTTTTGTCTCTTTTTCTACAATTCCTCTCAATCGTTTCAACTGACTACCGTAGAATGTTATAAGACCTATTTCCCGATCCTCATTAGACTGTTGCGATTTTATGTAGTCACGAAAACTTTCAGATTGAGAGAATTGCGACAAAACCCACTCAATAGCTTCAACTTCACCTCTGTTTGCTCGTGATGTACCATCCTTAACCTCAGGTGAAGATGTATCCACCCAAATAACATGATTATCTGGGGATATCAAATTCGGTATATCTATTCCATGTTGACGGCAATCACTATCTACACCACACTTTAACCCTCCATCATCAATATAGAACTGCTCGATGACGCGATTAATATCACTATGCATGCGATATTGAGTGTCAAATGTACCACGAAGTGACGAATCTATTTGTCGGAACAGTCTTTCAAAATGCGACTTCTCAAGTATGTCGAAGTTTTTTCTCACATATGCTTCCAATTGTTCTATTTGGTCGTGCTCTTCTCTGCTATCTGCCTTAAGTTTCTGCATATGTAGCTTAAACAAAATATCTTCCTTGTCAAGATTTGGTGGTAGTTGTCTATGATCTCCAATCACCACAGCCTTTTCTCCATATACGAGGGGAAGCGACAATTCTGCAGGAGTAGCCTTACTTGCCTCGTCTTGAATAACTGTGTTAAAACGCAACGAAATAGGATAGCCATTCTTATCAGTGTCACCAAAAATTGCCCGGAAGCGCTTTATAAAACGCGAATCCCTATGCTTGCCCTTTGCTTCGGTAGCAGCATAATTCGTATCAGAGATAGAACTACATGTTGCACCAACAACATTGCAATGACTGATATACTCTCGATAAACTATCTTTCGGCATTCAACTGGTAAATCTGTAAGAAAGTTAAACCATAAGCGCTTTAAGTCATCACGCATCAGATGCGAAATAGAACGCTTATAAATATTTCTCATCCATCTATTCAATACGAGTTCTGACACATTGAATGACTTGTATTCTTCTGTCTCTATTGCAACAGTATTATCTTCTGAATCAATCTCTGACAGTTCTATCTCAGCCCATTTCTTCATCTCGACCTGAGAGTATGCGAATCCTTCAGCAGAAAATCGATCTCCGGCAGCTAGACGAATCGGTTTCACGACGTTGTGGTCTGAAAATTTCAGTCTGTCTAAAGCATTATCAACGGCAAGGTTAGCTTCTGAAGTAAGCAATATTCTACTATCAGATTTTTGCTGTACTAACTGCCAAATAAGCTCAGCGATGGCAGTTGATTTACCTGTACCAGGAGGGCCTTGTATTATCGCAAGGTCTTTTGCTTCAACAGCTTTTGCTATTGCTTGTATTTGTGATTCGTTTAATGACTCGTTAAGTTGATGTTTTCTAATTTGGTCAACTCTATTTTCTATAATTTCACTATCTAATTTGGTTGCTTTTGATGCATCAAATAGATAAGATGCTAATTGAGGATTGACGAGATCCTCAGGATGCTCCGTAATTCTATCAAATGAGTCCCTAAGTCGATTAACCTTTTCTATTTCGCCAGATAAATCATCCATATCAGGAACAACAGCGGAAAGTGCATCATTGTCAATTAGTTCACTTATTACATTACAATATTCTGGCAAGATACTGAAAGTCACTTTGGGATATTCTATCTTAGTAAGTTTTCCAAGTTTATATTCGGCATCACCGTCTTTTACAATGAAATGTTGACCATATAGCCCGCTAAAACGAAGGCCTTCCTTATCCAACAAAGTTTCGTTATCAAGCTTTAATAGAAAACGATCATTTCCATCTTGAGGGTAATCAATATCGTAGCTGAAATGTGCTGGCGCAAAAGTCCTTTGTTCTCCATCATCGGTTGAGTCAGGAACACCATTTCTAATGCCATTTAATGCGTAGCCAAGTTCCTCTTTTAAGTCCTCTAATGCAGTACGATTCTCGTATGGAACGGTTACAACCATCAAATTATCAGCGACATCAAAAAAAACTAATTGCGAATAATAGTTTGAAAGTCGAGTTTTTATGAGTTCTCTTGAAGATGAATCAGCATCTTTAATAAATATTTCAACTGTTGGGTTTGGATTGACAGAGACATACATATTGCTACAAGAGTCAACAAATTGCTGAATGTTGGAGCACAAATCCACATCTGTTTCAAAGTAGTAGTAACCTGACAATTGACTATGTTCAATTACATCTGAACTAAAAAGTCTTCTCACTTCACTTTTGAATGTATCGAAGTGAATTTGTGAATCTATCTGGGCTGTTAGTTTATTACCCTTTAGCATTAGTGTCCCGTTAAAATTGGGACGAAGTTAATATTAATCAAATAGTCCCTCC
>OCIU01000418.1_pt1 | contig 40037 bp, 28 predicted proteins | sample 1538471 | NCBI WGS metagenome assembly OCIU01 (sample SAMN04571693, study PRJEB22368) | human gut metagenome | biome: human gut; material: stool | host: Homo sapiens | place: Luxembourg | collected 2012-06-01 | reverse complement strand
CGCGCCGTAGTGAAGGGAGGTGCCGGATTGAGATGGAATTGATGCGTGTCCTTCCGGTCCGGGCGCTGCCGAAACCCGAACGGCTCCGGTATCTTTTCTCCTTTGATTTTGACGATACTCTGTTCACTCTTGGAGGCCCTACGGAAGAAAGGAGCATTTTTTTCAGAACCATGCGCATGCTCCGGTCGCAGTATGGTGTTCTCTGGGGCGTTAATACGGGGCGCGACCCTGTTTACCTGAGGGAAGGTCTGGCGGATATGTTCCGGGATGATGCGGAAGCGTTTGCCCCGGATTTTACGGTGACGATGGAACGGAATGTTCATCTGGCGGATGCGGAGGGCAGGCTGATGCCCGGCGCCGCGTGGAACGATGACTGCGCTGTTGCCCATGACAGCTTGTTCACCCGTTACGGCGGCATGCTGGAATCATTGATTGGCCAGCTGGAAAGCCGGTTTTCCGGGCTGGGACTCCGCAGGCAGGACAATGACGCTTTTTCCCTGGTGGTGGATGATGCCTGCGGCCTGGATGAAGTTTCCTGCGTCATTCAGGATACGGTTGGTCCGTATGAGGAAATTGTCACGCAAAGGGCAGGTCCCTACCTGCGTTTCAGCCACCGTGATTACAATAAGGGAACATCCCTTTCCTTTGTTGCCTCCCGGTTCGGCATTCCGTCTTCCCATGTCGCCATTTTCGGCGACGGGCACAATGATCTGGACGCCATGCGGCACTTGCCTGAGGCATTCCGGTGCTGCCCTTCCAATGCGGCGCAGGAAGTGAAAGACATGGTTGCCCGCGGCCATGGATACATTAGCCCGGAACCGCGCACCCGGGGCGTTCTGGACGGCCTGGCGCATGGAGTGTTCCCTTATTTCGGGATGAAGGCGGAGGTTTTGAAGGAGGATATTTGAAAACGGGAGGGCCTGATGCTGACGGGAGATCGGCTTTCAACATGTTTCTTTCATCAAGGCGCTCCCGGAAGGGGAAGAATCGTATTGACAAGGAATGCCTGCAATGCAGAAATGGGAAAGATTCTTTCCCAATCCCGATTACATGAACATTCCCTCTTTTTCCCGTAGCGTTTCCAGAGGTTCCGCCGTGGGCTGGTTTTTAGTGTTGCTGCTGGTTTGCGGTGCCGGAGCCGGATATTATCTTTACCAGGATAACCTGGCAAAAAGAAAAGCGGCCCAGGAATTGACCGCCGAACGTAAATTGAAGGAAAAGAAGGCCAGGGAAGCTGCGGAGAAACAGCGAATAAAACGGGAACGGGAAATCAGGGAGAAGAAGGAAAAGGAACGGCTGGCGGCCCAGAAGGCTTATGAGGAAGCGCAGGAAGAGAAGGCGCGGCAGGCGGCGGAAGCGGCCCGTAAGCTTCAGGAGCAGGCCGAACGCGAAGAACGGGAAAAAAGGAGAAGGGAGGAGCTGGAACGGCGCGAACGTGAGGAAGAGGCCCGCAGGCAGGAGGAAGATATTCCTGTGAAAGAAGAGCCTGAACCGGAAGGGCGTTTTCCCCAACCCGTGAAAAACCGGATGCCGGAGCTTTCCGTTTATTCTATTCCTTGCAGGGATGATATCCAGACGGAAAAAGACAAGCCGCTGGAAACATGGTCCTGGGACAAGGCGGAAAAAATGGAGGGTATGGAGGAATTCCCCACGGGTTCCTCTCCGTGGAAAAAAGGGAAAGACGCCGGACGCATGCAGGCGCTTCTGGAAAAATGCCGGGAATGGAAGGATGCCAAACTCGCCTCGCTGAAGGCGTGCCCGGCGGCGAAGGATTTTCCCGGCGTTCCGGAGAATGGGGCCCAGACGGTCAGGCGGACGGTGGAGATAGATTCCAATATTGGAGGCTGGCATAGTACGGGACTGTATGCGCCGCCCGGGGCGGAAATTTCGTGTTCCCTGTCCGGCGCTCCCAAAGACGGTTCGATCAGCGTCCGCATAGGATGCCATACGGACAGCCTTCATAAGCTGGATGAATGGAAAAGAGTGCCGGAAATAACCATGCAGGTTCCGGCTGGCCGTGGGCGCGTGAAAATGGTGAATCCGATGGGCGGCCTTGTTTATGTGAATGTAGGCCAGCGTCCCAGACGGGGAAAGGTCTTCAAGGTTCAGATTTCCGGAGCCGTGCCTTCACCTCTGTTCGTAATGGGGAAGACCACTCCGGAACAATGGGCCGAACAATTGGAAAATACCAAGGCCCCGTGGGGGGAAATCCGCATGCCCCGGCTTATTGTCACGATGCCCGTGGAACAGCTGAAACAGTGTCCGGATGTTCAGAAGACGGCGGAATTTCTGCAAAAAAACATGGCTCTTCAGGACTGGATTATGGGATGGGATACCAAGCCGGACCGCCTGCATCATCCGATGCGCTTTGTCGTGGACAGGCAGATATCCGCCGGGGCCGGGCATTCCGGTTATCCCGCCATGGCCACGAAGGACTGGACGAATTCCATTGCCACCGGTTCCATCATCCATTCCGGAAGCTGGGGTTTGTGGCATGAACTGGGGCATAACCACCAATCCCCTCCCTTTACGATGGAAGGCCAGACGGAGGTATCCGTCAACATATTCTCCATGGTGTGTGAAGTGATGGGGACTGGAAAAGACTTTGAATCCTGCTGGGGCGGCGGCATGGGGCCGTACGGCATGAGCGCGGAAATGAAAAAATATTTTTCAGGCACCCAGACTTACAATGAGGCTCCCAACAAGGTGCAGCTCTTCTTCTGGGTGGAGCTGATGTACTATCTGGGGTTTGACGCCTTCCGCCAGGTGGCTCTTCAATTCCATGACAAGCCTTATGACAACGGCGAACTGAGTGATGAAAAGAAATGGGAATGGGTCATGAACGCTTTTTCCAAGGTCACGGGAAAGAACATGGGGCCTTTCTTTAAGATTTGGCGTACGCCGGTTTCCGAACGCGCTGCGGGCAGAATGAAAGACCTTCCCGCCTGGCTTCCTTCCAAGGATTATCCGGCCTGTTATACCGCAGAGGAATAAGAAGGTTCCGGAACAGGGGGGAGGAGGCGTTGCCGCACTCGCTTCTGGACGGTTCCGCCGGCTGGGGCTAGGATGGCGGAGCTGTGAAATGGCTGAATGACTGGCTGGGCTTTTTCAAGCCCCTTCAGGTGCGGAACCTGCAAATATTCTGGTCAGGGCAGGCTTCGGCCCTGATTGGAATGTGGTTGCAGGTGACGGCCATGGGTATTCTTGTGTACGATATTTCCGGAGGCTCCGCCACGGCAGTGGGGGTGTTGGCTGCCTTGAACGCTCTTCCTTTCTTTCTGGGCGGCATGCTGCTTGCCGGGCTGGGGGACCGTTTTGACCGGAGGAAACTCCTCATAGCCGTGCAGTGCGTCCAGTGGCTGGTGGCTGTAGCCCTGTTTCTGCTGACTGTGCTGGATATGCTCCAGCTGTGGCACTTATACGCCGCCGGGCTGGTGATGGGCGTCAATCAGACGGTGGGTTTTCCCACACAGCAGGCTTTTGTGGGAGACCTGATACCGCGCCGGCAATTACAGGAGGCCGTGGGTATGTATTCTCTGGTATTTAATACGTGCCGGGCTATAGGGCCGGCGCTTGCCGGCTACATTATTGCGGAATGGGGCGCCGGAACCGCCTTTGGCGGCAATGTGGCGGCAAGCCTTCCGCTGGTTGGCTGCCTGGTTGCCTTAAAGGGACGCGTTGCGGATACCTCCGCTCCCAGAAAACAGCGCGGCGCAGGAAGGAAAGCATCCGGCCTCAAGGCGGTGCTTGCCACGCGCAGCCTGCTTTTCATCATGATCAGCGCTCTGATTCAGAATATCTGCGGGCAATCTCTCTATCAGATTGTTCCGGCATTGATGCACGGAAATCCCAGGAATACCGGCCTCATTCTGGGCGCGGTCGGAGCCGGAGCCATGGTGAGCATCCTCTTTGTCCTGCCGTTTGCACGCAAAAGCGACAGGGTGGGAGCCAAGCTTTCCTCAGGCACCCTGTGGATGGGATGCGCACTGTGCGTGGCAGGCGCCATCCCGGTGGTGGAAGTGCAGGCCCTCTGTTTCTTTTTTGCCGGTTTGGCCACTTCTTCCCTCTTTGTTACTTCTTCATCTGCCGTGCAGCTTCTGTCGCCCCCGGAACGCAAGTCGGCCATTCTGGGGCTGTTCAGCATTGTCACCATCGGTGTACAGCCGCTGGCGGCCATGGGGTGGGGAGCTGTGGTGGATGCCTGGGGTGTCCAGATGACGATTGTCGTGGCGGGGGGGCTGGAAGCCTTGTTTTCCATTTGGATGCTGGGCGTTCCATTTTGGCGTCATTTCAAATTTTCTCCGGATGATTGTCCGGAGACGACATAGCGCCTTCCCTCCATTTACGGCAGGTGAAAAACGCCGGTCCGCATTCTGCGGAAAAGGGAGTGCATGGGGGCTTTCCCTCGTGGAAATTCCGGAATGCGGCCGGATGAGGGAAGAGGAAGCAGGTTGCAGAAACGTCAGGAACCGGCTGTTAACCGTCCGTTTTTGCTTCGTGTTCGGAATAGCTGATGCCCAGCATGCAGATATCGTCGGCCTGATTGGTGCAGCCGGTAAATTTGGCTACGCAGGTAAGGGCCTGATGAACGAAATCCTTGGTGCTGTGAGGGGAAGAATTGTTGAAATAGTCAATCAGTCTTTCCACGCCCATTTCTTCCCCGTCCTGGTTGGCGGCTTCCGTCAGGCCGTCCGTGTACATCAGGATGCGGGCCCCCGCCAGGAGCGAAAACTGGGCATTATGGTACGTAGCGTCATCCAGCAGTCCCAGGGCGATGCCTCTGGGCAGAGGCATTTTGCGGGCGACCCCGTCCGGCCCCAGAATGATGGGATGCGGATGTCCGGCTGTGGAGGCTGTCATGACCCCGGTTTCCAGATCCAGGTAAATATAAACGGCGGAGGCGAACATGGTGGTGTTCGCCCGTTGCAGGATTTTGGCGAGCTGGTGGTTGAGGGAAGTAAGGAAAGCCGCCGGATTATCCGCCAGGTGGGACAATTGTTCCATCAGGCCGCGGAGCATGGAGGCGATCAGGGCGGCGCGGATGCCGTGGCCCATCACGTCACAGACAATGGCGCCAACGCCGGAATTGCCTACGGGAAAAGCATCGAACCAGTCTCCTGCAACACCCTCCGAAGGAGTGAAAATATGGTGAAAATCCGCATGGCGGGTCAGGCCGTGTTCCGTATGGGAGCGGGAGGGAATTTCGTAGGGAAGCAGGGCGAACTGGATTTCCCTGGCCAAATCTATTTCCTTTTCCAGAGTTCTGTTGCGTTCCTCCAGGATGCGGGCCGTTTCCGTGGCCTTGATTTCTGTCTTCACCAGTTTGGTGACATCACTGGAAATACCTACAATTCCCTTTAGCTCTCCGTTGCGTCCGTACCACGGGAACTTGCTGATCTGGCTCCAGGAATCATCCTTGTGGAGCCATGTCTCATGATGAAGGCGGGCGCGGATGGGGCGTCCGGTAACCATGATGTCCATTTCCTCCTTGCGGGAAATATCGGACATCGTTTGGTCAAAAAAGTAATCGTCCGTGCGTCCGGTCAGGTCTGCCGGCGTCGGTACGCCCAGCTTATTGGCTGTGGCGGTATTCGCCAGGACGAAACGTGATTCCCGGTTCTTGAAATAGATGCTGTCGGGAATGTGTTCAATCAGGGTATGAAACAGGTCCCTGTCCTCCGCAGCGCGCAGTTCCGCCGTTTTCCGCCGGGTAATATTGACCCATACGCCCACCAGCATAACGGGCCGGCGCTGTTTGTCCCTGCGGGCGAGGCCGTTGACGCGGACCCAGCTCCAGCTTTTGGAGTTCAGCTTCTTCATCCGGATTTCAATGCGCATGGGCACATGGGAGTGGCCGTCCAGATAACGGCGCACTTCCTGGGAAAAAAAAGCCTGGTCTTCCTCGTGTATGGTAAGCTCCGGCTGGGTGAAGATATTGGGAGCTTTCTCCTTGCGGCTGGCCCCCATCATGGTCAGGCAGCGGTCCGTGTAATGAATGACGCCCGTTTTAATATTCCAGATGTAAAATCCTTCTTCCGCCGCCGCCAGGGCCATTTTGATTTTGTCCCAGGTAAAAACTCTCTGGGCGGAATGTCTGTTGCGTGAGGGCGGCATTGCAGTTGCCGTTAATCTAACGACAAAACCGCTGTCTTGGCAAGAGGCAAAATAAAGGAATCCTTTCTGAAAGGAGGTCTGGCCGGAGGGATGCGTATCAAGGACGCCGGCTGGTTTTTAAGATGGGCTCCTATTTTTCTTTTTCCTTTTCCTGGGATTGAAGAAATTGCAGCTCTTTCTTCAAAGCGCTTCCTACGCGGTGCTTTGCCAGATAAACTTGGGCAATCGTGACTCCGAGCTGCCGGCGGACCTTGGCCGCGTCCCACTCCCGCAGGACATAATAGTCAAAAATTTGGAACTGCTTGGGCGACACTTTTGCCTTGACGCGTTCCAGAGCCGCCTGAAGAAGGTTATTCTGCCATTCCCGTTCCCATACCTGGTCAAAATTATTCTTCCCTTCATCCGGGATTTTGTCGATGGGGTGTTCCAACGTGCCTGGGGCATCCGGATTCATCAGCATGGCCGTGTCCTTTTTCCTCTTGCGGAACTGGTCGTTGATGCGCCAGCGGGTCATGTTCCAGAGCCAGAGTTTGAAGGAGCCCTGTTCCGGTTTGTAAATATTTTTCCTGCTTTGCTTGGCGATGGAAAGAATGGTTTCCTGTACCACGTCCCAGGCCTCGTCTTCCCTCAATCCGGCCTTGAGGGCAACGGAATAGATAAGGCGCCAATACGTCCGGTAAAATTCATCCCAGGTGCGCTGATCTTCCCAGTTTTCCAAACGCGCGATCAGGCTTTTCCTGGTATGTTCCGCGTATTGGGAAAGTGTCTGTTCGTCAGGCTGGGATTCGTTATGGGGTTGCAATGGGGACACATTCATGGTTTATCATGAACTACGGATGGAAGTGAAGCGAAAGCCGAGTAATAGGCCGGAAAATTCCATACGGTCCGGCTTGTTCATTCACTACGTTCGCCATGGAGAAAATCTTTCAGGGAAACGGACATGATCAGGAAAACGTCAAAACGCAGGGGAACCTCCGTCATCGCGGCCCTGGTTGCGTTGTGCGCGGTGGTAGGGTACGGTTTGACGGAGTGGGCGCCGCTGGATAATGAACCGCAGGCGGTTCCTGCCCTCCAGAGGGAAGGGCTGCAGACGGTTCGGGAGAAGGTGGAAATCCCCGACAAGGGGGAGCCCGTTCGTCTTCTGACCATGAATGCCGGCAACTACTTTGTTCCTGAAGACCCCAGGAGAAGCAATTTTCAGGTAAAATACAAACCTGTGGAAGCCCGTGAAGCCGTGGCGGAGCTGGTTCGCCAATCGGGGGCGGAAATCGTGGGGCTGTGTGAAATGGGCGGGGAGGCTGCCGTTCGTGACTTGCAAATGCGGCTGAAAAGAAAAGGAGTTCATTTGCCGTACAAAGTTCTTGTCATGCGGGACGGGGAGGACCGTGGTTTGGCCCTTCTTTCCAAATACCGCATCGCGGATGACCGTTCCGTAGCGGACATGCCTGTATCCGGAGAGGCGAAACGGAAAAAGACGATGCTGCGGGGCATTCTGGACACCACGGTCAGCATGCCGGACGGACGGCTGTTCCGCCTGGTGGGCATTCACCTGAAATCGCGCCTCAGCCGTGACGGTTCCGCAGAGGATACGCGGCGAAGGGAAGCCTACGCCCTGCGGGACTACCTGAATGAAGCTCTTGCCTCTCAGGACGGCATGCCTCTGCTTCTGTACGGAGATTTTAATGACGGCCCGTCAGACAGCGCCGTGCAGGTCATCCAGGGACCGGCCAAAACGGAATACCGCCTGAACCGTTTGAAGCCCAGGGATTCTCGTGGTGAGACCTGGACCATTTACTACGAAGACGGTGACACCTACCATTCCTTCGATCATCTTTTCCTGAACAATACGCTGAAAAAGCGCCTCGGCCGCAAGCCTCCCATGGGCATCCTTGACTCTCCCCCCTCGCTCCAGGCCAGCGACCACCGCGGCGTGTGGGTGGAATTAAGATAAGCAGGGCCTGATGTTTTTTCAGCAGGGGAGATGGAACGGAAAAAATGAAGGCTTTGGAAAAGGAGGACAAAAAATTCTTTTCTTGTCGTTCCGGCCTTATCCTTCTTTAAATGCGGGAGTTGGACCGACCGGCTGTTTTTCTTTTCCGGAAGGATGGCGGAAGCAGGGATTTCCGCATGGCGATTCCTTGCCGGAATTTTGTTGGACAGGAACATATCAGGCATTCCCGTTCCTCAAAAAATGATTGCCGTGTCCGTCTGAAACGGGTAGCATGCCAAAAATCGTTGTTCAATCCTGCATCATCTGTATGAGATATTTTTCCAAGCATTCCGGAATGGCTCCGCGCTGTTCCTTGTCAGGGAGCAAAGGGTTTACCCTGGTGGAACTGATTGTCGTTATCACCATTATGGTGGCCATGATGGCCTTGGCCGCCAGCATGTTAAGAGGCGGAGGCAGAGGGCAGGGTCTTCAGGCCGCCGTTGAAATGGTGGACGGCATGGTGCAGGAGGCGCGGCTGGATGCCATGGGCAAAGGAACGTGGAGCCGCCTGATTATTGTGAGCACTCCTGATGACGAAGCCCGCAATATGCGCACTTTGGGCGTGATGTCCAAAAATACCCGCACCGGGAAATGGCATTTGGTGAACCGTTTGCAGACTCTCCCTGCCGGTTTTTACGTCAGTCCGACCTACAGCACCCTTCTGGAAGGCGCGAAGAAAGCCAGGGGCGAGAAATCCACGGCCCGCGATTTTGGCAGTCGTGACGGGCAGGATACCGTCAACCTTCCCGGCAACAGAATGACGGATATTTACTTCATTGAATTTGACGAGGAAGGCCGCATGTCCCAGCCGAACGCCCCCACCCGCCTGGTGGTGGTTGCCGGTTCCGCCGGGAACGGCAAGGAGGAGAGGCCAACCCCGATGGTGGACGGCAAACCGGGCCTGGCAGGCGGCATTGTGATTTATCCCAAAGGCAATATCAGCCGTCTGAGGACGACGGAGCAGGTGATTCCCAATTAGTTTCTGTGATATAATACCGGATTTCCCATTTTATGTTGACCAAGTGTATGAAACAGTCTCGTGCCAAGGGGTTCACCCTGACGGAAGTGGTGCTTGCGATCGGCGTGGTGGCCGTGCTGATTGTAGTGTTCATGGCCATGTTTATTCCTGCCAGAAGGACGGTTCAGTCCGCCCTGACTATTCGTGAAGCGGACCGCATCGTCCACGCCCTGACGGCGGAACTGGGAGAACTCCGCAATTCCGAGCGTGCCGCGTCCAACGCCAGAAAGTCTTCCTCCTCCAAATATGTTTCTGCTTTTGACAAGGCGTTTTACTGGATGCAGTTCACGTCCAGGCCCGCTACGACCATTCTTGTTTACAATTACAGGGCGGATTTGACCAAGGGGGCCCGCAAAGACGGAACTCCCCAGCCCTGGCTGGAGGATGGCGGAAGCATTCCCGGCAAAAATACTGCGGTGGTGACAGGGGTCTGCCTGGCGAACAACAAAGAGCGTTGGGATGATTTCAAGGCCCTTGTCGGTCCCGTCTTCGCCGTGCGCATGACCCAGCTGGTAGTGGAACGTATGGATTCAAGCTCCTACGGGTATAAGCTGGCTCCCAAGTACGGGACGATTTATAATCCTTACAACCGCGGCAAGGTGATTAAGGAACCTTCCCTGTATGTTTATACGCCGGAGAAAGGCGGCGGCCTGAATTTGCCGTGGGGGGCGGAAGTCCTGTACCAGGCGGAGTTCTTCCAGCTGTTGAATACGGACCCTGAGCGTTTACAACATCTGACGTGGGAAAATTTAAAGACTCCCGTGTTTACGCGCAATCTCGCTTTCCGCCGTTAGCGGGCATTATCTGAAGACCTCTGAAAAAACATGAAGACATTTGCCAAAATCAAATCCGGCGCGTTCACCCTGATTGAGCTCCTGGCAGCCATGACCATCACTACCGTGCTGGTTCTGGTCATTGTGGCCCTGACTTCCCGCGGGGTAGATATCTGGAGATGGGTGCTGCAGGATGTGCGGACCACGACGCTTGCCCGCACGGCCATGGATACCATGACCAAGGATTTTGAAAGCATGCAGTTCCGTCCCGGGAATCCCTTTGAGTGGATGCTGGTGCAGCGGGACAGCGATTTGGTTTCCCGTGCGGAAAAGACCAAGGTTTCCAGGAAAAAGGGCCGCTCTTCCTCCCTGAATGAGGCCCGCGTGAACCTGATGACCATGGGGCCGGAAGGCGCCAAAATCACAAATGCCTCCCAATTGGTTTTCTTTACCACGGCTACGGACCGCAATCCGGCCAAGTCCAGTATGGACATGCGGAATGACCGCATCATTGGTGATGTGAATTGCGTGGGATACAAGCTTCTTTACCGTGACCAGATTCTGGACCAGGACGCTACGGCGGAGTCTGACGGTTTTCCCGTTTATTCCCTGTACCGCAACTTAATCAGCGCGGTGGATACCGTGCGGAACCTTCTGGGCCAGCAGGATCTATGGTCCGCTTATGCACGGTACCAGCAGGATGAAACCGTCCCTTCCAACTTCCTGGTGGAGAATATTGTGGAAATGACGCTGATTTTTGAAGTGGATTACCAGAAGAAGATCGGCAATTCCGGCAGCAACAAATCGGACAAGGATGCTTCGCAAAGAGCATCCGTGCTGGTTCCGGTCATGACTACGGGCGCCAACCGTCTCGGCTCCTGCACCCAGATGGATGTGTATGGCAATCGCCTGGACATCATAGGCAGCAGCGTGAATATTGATGATTTGAAATCCGGCCGCGTTACTGCCGTGACAATTTCCATGACGGTGGTGACGGATGAAGGCATGGCTCTTGTGGACCAGATCCGGCAGAAAAAGCGTCCCGCTCCCTCTCCTGAGGAATTTTTCGAACGTTATACCCGGTCTTTCACCCAGAGGATTGCATTGCCGATGAACCGTTAGGCTTGTATCCGGGAAACCGGGGAGGGCGGAATCGGCCGCTGTTGCTTTTTGTCTGGAGCGTTCCTGCCGTTAATTGTTCTGTAGTTGCCATATGTTGGGTTTCACAAATATCGTCGGCAATTTATCCCCTCTGCCGGAATTAGTGCTGTGGCGCGATCCTGTCGCCAGAAGCGGGGAGGAAGCCATGGCCGTGGACGAAGCTCTGCTGGAATGGGGCAGGAAGCCTGTGCTGAGGGCGTACCGCTGGGCGGAACCGACCGTGACTTACGGTTATTTTGATGAGGAGGCCACGGCGCGCGCCATTTTTCCGGGTGAGGAGCTTCATTTTGTCCGCCGCTGGACAGGGGGGGGGATTGTAGACCATCGGCAGGATATTCCCTTTACTCTGGCCATGCACCGCAAGGGAGAAAAAGAGCGTCCTTCCAGCGCGGTTTTGTACCGTTGGATTCATGGGGCGCTGGCCCGCGTCCTGAGGGATTGCGGGGTGGAGTGCGTGATGCTGGACGGGGATGCCCCGGACGGAGGGCGGGCCTGTTTTTCCAGCCCCGTAACGAGTGATCTTGTCTTTCCCGGCGGGGAAAAACTGGCTGGCGGCGGCCAGAGAAGAGTCCGCGGAGGCGTTCTTCACCAGGGGAGCATCCAGAATTGTCTTCTCCCTTCCGGATGGGATGAATTGCTGGCTGCCCGCCTGGCGGAAAAGCATTCCCTGTGCGTGGACGCGGAATTGTTCCCCGGCATGAATGCCCGCGTGGAGGAACTGCTGGCTTCCAAATACCGTACGGAAGCATGGCGTTCCGGCGTACGGCATGGGCGTCCGTCTCAATCACGGTAATTTCCCTTTTTCCCGATGAACTATCTTCCAGATCCCGGCCGCTACAGCCACGCAGCCTACCGCCGTTGCGGGCGCAGCGGGCTGCTGCTTCCTCCCGTTTCCCTGGGGCTCTGGCACAATTTCGGCGCAGCGGATGATTTTGAGAACGCCCGCCGGCTTATTCACGGCGCGTTTGATGCCGGTATCACGTATTTTGACCTGGCGAATAATTACGGCCCTCCTCCCGGTTCGGCGGAAGAATGCTTTGGCCGTATTTTCATGCAGGATTTGTCCCGTTTCCGTGATGAACTTGTTATTGCGACCAAGGCGGGGCATTTGATGTGGCCCGGCCCGTACGGGGGGACTGGGGATCCCGCAAACACATGCTTGCCAGCCTGGACCAGTCCCTTTCCCGCATGAAGCTGGAGTATGTGGATATTTTTTACGCGCACCGGCATGATCCGGAAACTCCCCTTGAAGAAACGGCGGGAGCTCTCATTACGGCGGTTCGCTCCGGAAAGGCCCTGTATGCCGGTATTTCCAAATTCCCGGCGGAACAGGCCAGGCAAATGTGCTCCATGCTCGGGGAGGCCGGCGTTCCGTGCCTGGTGCATCAGGTTCGTTACAATATGTTTAGTCGGGAACCGGAAACATCCGTTTTTCAGGCTGTCCGGGAAACGGGTATCGGGTGCGTCGCTTTTTCTCCCCTGGCCCAGGGGATGCTGACGGACCGTTATCTGGAGGGTATTCCCGAAGATTCCCGCGCGGCGGGTTCCTCCGTCTTTTTAACAAAGGAGCGGGTTCTTCAGCATGGGGATAAGATTCGCCGTCTGGGCGCCCTGGCCCGGAGCCGGGGCCAGAGCCTTGCCCAGATGGCCCTGGCCTGGGTGCTGAAAGATCCCGTAGTGACCACGGCTCTGATTGGAGCCAGCCGCCCCTCGCAAATCAGGGATTGCCTGAAAGCTCTGGATAGTGCGCCGTTTACGCCGGAGGAGCTCTCTCTTATTGACGCAAATGCGGATAGATAGGCGCTGCTTTTCCCGTGGCGCTGGTCTTTCTGCAGGAAGGTGAATTTTCTCGTTCCGGACACAGGTTTTTTCTTGGAGTAAAGTAGAGCTGGTGTTATGTTTTTACCACTTTAATTTAAAGTGTACTGACAATGATAACCATCCAGGATTTATTTTGGCTCATCCCATCGGCTTCCGTGCTGGCCCTCATTTTTGCGGGCATCTTTTTTTACCGCATGAAAGCGCAGGATGAGGGGAACGAGGTCATGAAAATGATCGCCCGGCATGTCCGCAGCGGCGCCATGGCCTATCTGCGGCAGCAGTATAAGATTGTCGCCATTTTCTTTGTGCTCATTACTGTTGTTTTCGCTTTTCTGGCCTACTGCCTCCACATTCAGAACCCCTGGGTTCCCTTCGCTTTCATTTCAGGCGGCTTTTTCTCCGGTCTGGCCGGCTATATCGGCATGAAGACGGCTACGTACGCTTCCGGCCGCGTGGCGAATGCCTGCCGCCATTCCCTGGATGCCGGGCTGCAAATAGCTTTCCGCTCGGGCGCCGTGCTCGGCCTGACCGTCGTGGGCCTTGCCATGCTTGATATCGGCGCCTGGTACTGGGTGCTGAATTGGTTTTACGGGGACATGGAGCTTTCCATGCGCCTGGTCGTCATCACTACCACCATGTTGACGTTCGGCATGGGGGCTTCCCTACAGGCGCTGTTTGCCCGTGTGGGCGGCGGCATTTTCACCAAGGCGGCGGATGTGGGAGCCGACCTGGTGGGGAAGGTGGAGGCCGGCATTCCGGAGGACGACCCCCGCCACCATTGCGGATAACGTGGGCGATAACGTTGGGGACGTGGCCGGCATGGGCGCGGACCTTTACGAATCTTACTGCGGTTCCATTCTGGCTTCCGCCGCTTTGGGCGCGGCTGCTTACATGGCCGTTCCTGAAATGGCGATCAAGGCCGTCCTTACGCCCATGCTGATCGCCGCCCTCGGCACTATTCTTTCTTTGTTGGGCGTGTACGCGGTGCGCGTGAAGCGCGGCGCTTCCCAAACGGAGCTGATGGCAGCCCTGAACCGCGGCATCAACTTGAGTTCCTTCCTGATAGCCATTGCTTCCGCTTTCCTGCTCCAGCTCATCGGCCTGGATAACTGGGCCGGCATCTGGGGGGCTATCGTCACCGGCCTGGCGGTGGGCATCGTCATCGGCAAGAGCACGGAGCATTACACCTCCCATGATTCCTATCCCTGCCGTAAAATCGCCCACAGCGCGAAGACGGGGCCGGCCACCGTCATTATTTCCGGCATCGGCATCGGCATGATTTCCACCTGCATTCCTGTAATTACTGTCGTCGTGGGCACTGTGCTGGCTTATGGCCTGGCTTCCGGGGACTGGCATTTCACCGGGGCTGAAATGAGCAAGGGGCTGTATGGCATCGGCATTGCCGCCGTCGGCATGCTTTCCACGCTGGGCCTGACATTGGCGACGGACGCTTACGGCCCCATTTCCGACAACGCCGGGGGTAATGCGGAGATGAGCAAACTGGATCCGGAAGTGCGCCGCCGCACGGATGCCCTGGATGCCCTGGGCAACACGACAGCCGCCACGGGCAAGGGCTTCGCCATCGGTTCCGCCGCTCTGACGGCATTGGCTCTTCTGGCCTCCTATATTGAAGAATTGAAGATTGCCATCCTTCACTGGAGTGAGGCCACGGGCAATACCATTTACAAAATTAATGACGCCGTAAGCGTGGAGGTTTCCAAAATCGCCACTGCTTCCCTGTCTGATTTCATGGGCTATTTCCAGGTAACCCTGATGAACCCGAAGGTTCTCATGGGTCTCTTCGTGGGGGCCATGATGTCCTTCATGTTCTGCGGGCTGACCATGAATGCCGTCGGCCGCGCCGCGGAAAAAATGGTTAAGGAAGTGCGCCGTCAGTTTAAGGAAATCAAGGGAATCCTGACTGGGGAGGCAGAGCCGGATTACGTGCGCTGCGTGGAAATTTCCACGGCGGGAGCGCAGCATGAGATGATCTGGCCGTCCGTGCTGGCGGTCATCACCCCCATCTGCATGGGCATCGTCTTCGGCGTCCCCGGCGTGTTCGGCCTGCTGGCCGGCGGCCTGGCTTCCGGCTTTGTGCTGGCCGTATTCATGGCTAATTCCGGCGGCGCGTGGGACAATGCCAAAAAATATATTGAGCAGGGCCATGTGGGCGGCAAAGGCTCGGAAAGCCATAAGGCAGCCGTCATCGGCGATACGGTGGGCGACCCCTTCAAGGATACGTCCGGCCCGTCCCTGAACATCCTGATCAAGCTCATGAGCATGGTGGCTATCGTCACCGCCGGCGTGAATATAGCCGTGACCCTGTTCTAAACAGAAAGATTCTTTCACGGAAAACGGAGGGAGTCCCGCTGTTCTAGCGGGACTCCCTTTTTTTCTGGCTGAAGGGAATCGTCCACTGGTGAGCGGTTTTTTAATTTCCGCTTCTTTCAAAGGCTCTCTGAAAGACTGTTCCTAATAGGAGGGAGGGGGTAAGTATGATTTTTTTAATCATATTTTTATTTGTATCATATTTTATTTTGGTTAGTATAAAAAATAACAAAATGACTGACAGAATAGGCCAGCTAGCTTTTTCTTCCTTCCGGTTTTTATTCTGCTGTCTGGCAGTTTTTTCCGGCGTTGTTCCCTTGTGGGCTTCGGATGGCCCGGATGATGACATGAAGGAGACGGAAGAGGAAGCCTGCGGGCCCCTCCAGATTAAATCCCAGACAGAATTGTGTTCTGCGGATTATTATATCAAGGGAGGAAGTGAACAGGACAAGGAAGACGATAGAAAAAGAAAAAATATAGGAATCGGGGAGAATATCTCCTTTCTTCTGATCGGCAAGCCCAAGGGAAATATTAAGGAACTTACTTGGAGTATCAAGGGAGACGGATTTCAACTGACAGATACTGAGTTATTTAAAGGTGAACAAAAGATCGCCCTGACCGCCAGAAAAGATTTAACCAAAGATACCCGCGTCACCATTACAGCCAAAACCGACGAAGATAAAGAAGCTAAAATCACCGTCAATATCAGGATTCCCAAGAAGATAACGAAGGAAAAATATGAGGGACACATGGATCTGGGAGATGGCTTTTCCGCCAATACGGCTGATTTTAAAATATCCAAGGGGAAACACGGTGTCTGGGGATTTATTAAAGTGACGCTTTTTCCTACTGACGTCAGTTTTAAGGGAGTCAAGGTGGTTGAGCGGGATGGGGGACTCATGTGGGAAGGAAAGGACGGGACTCCCCCGCAGCCTCAACCGGAACTGGCAGCCGAACATGTAACCTGCAACATGGCCGCTCCCATTCAGGATAAAAATAATTTTTATGATATGGTAGGGGACAATCGCGATATTGAGGAAGTTCTTGAAACGATTCGCCGGTCCAAACATAATCCTCAACAATTTTGGTTTGTATGCAACTTCCATATTCATTGGGGAAAGGGAGGGAAAGGCAGCGAACAACAGGATTCCATTTTTTTAGGAACGACAAATCAAAAATACCGTATTGAAGCCATTGATCAAAATACCACAAAAACGGTTGTTGAGAAATTCGGCATCACCTTTACAAGAACCAGCAATGAGGATTAAAAAACAATGAACCTGTTATCTCTTTTATGCGCGTGTGCCGTCTGCCTGATGATTGGGAAGGGCAATCAGGCCTATTCCGATTCTCCCCTGGAGAGCCCGGCGTGCATCGACCAGTACAAACAGCCGTCCGCAACCATCCGGGGACTCTCCGGTTTGCTGAAGGTCATGCGGCTTAAATCCTTCTACAACGGGGCCAGGAAACATACGCTCACCTTTAGTTTGACGACACAGGATAACATTGATACCGAGCTGAAAGAGAAAATATGGCATTGTTATCTGGTAGCTTCAGCTCCCCTTTTTACCTACAAAACGTACCGGGAAATCGAGCCGGATGTTGATATGGGCGATGATAGGGCTGATATTCACCGCAAATCCAGAGTCTGCCTCCTCATGGAAAAATATATCGGCCTGGTCCGGGATACGCCCGACATCAAGGAATCCGTCAAAAAGCAGATCATCCGGCGCCTGTTTCTTTCCTATTACGCGCGCATCCTGAAACAGTACAAAAACGCGCAGGAACCCAATCCCTACCAGAGGGATGCCCAGGGAAATCCCGTCCCTCCCCTTTCCGACAAGGAAAAGGAATTCCGGAAGCGTGAGATAGAAAGAATCAAACGTCTCCCCGTTCAGGAAGTCCTCAAACTGATGCGTGAAGGTTCAAGCCACCGCTCTTTTATCGAGACAAGAAATGAAGTGTTTGGAGATGAAGTCAAGCATCTTGAAAAATCCTTCATGAAACTGCTTGTTTCCGAATTCCCCGGTCAATACGGCAAGGTAGAGAATTTTATTCTGGAAGCCGGATATTCGAAAGAAGACATCCCCAGCCTGATTGACCGCACCGTGGGCAGGGACGAAAAGACGGATTTCCTTTATAAAGGGAAACATCGTCAGAAACATGACAGGCTCTACAGGAAAAAGAAGTGACTGTGTCTAAAGCCGAATGTTCAAGACGCTCTTTCTTCCTTTTCTTTTTGTGAAGAGATAGCCGGAAACCGGGGGAAGTGAAGAAGTCTTGCAATAACCGGTTTCTGGAAAGGGAATTCTGGATTCGTAAAGAAGGAAAAGAAAAACGTGCTGCGCCATGTTCGCAGCTCTGTTCCGCCGGTGGGAGTGGGGGCGGGCGGTTCCTTGGAAAGTTTGAATGCGCCGGAGAGGTGTCGTGTTTTCTCTGGGCCGATTGAGAAGCCAATACGGTTTTTTCGCCATTGACGGAAAGTTTTTTTGACAAAGAAGGGGCAGAGGAGTAATAAACGCGCAGATGCATTTCAGCACTGTACAGCCCTTTTTTAGCGAGAACCGTTATTACGGCAACGGCTATTGGTGGCGCGTACCCATGTCCGGACGGGGGAATCCCGAGGTGCAGTAATAGCATTCAGCTATGACCATTTTTCAAGAACTGCTTTGATTCCTCCGAGAGTCAAAGCAGTTTTTTTATTTTCAACTTACATCATCATCCATGCAAACACCATCCATGATCACTCTCCAACAGCGCAGCCGCCGCCTGAGCGCCGATCTGGAGACCCCTATCAGCCTGTTTCTGAGCCTGACTCAGAACAAAATTCCCGGACTTCTGCTGGAAAGCGCGGAAGTGGACGGCAGATGGGGGCGCTACAGCATCATCGCCTGCGATTATCTGATGACCGTTTCCTGTGTAGACGCCAGGCTGTCCCTTTCCATCAAAGACGACCGTCTGGCTTCCCTGAAGGAGCTGGAAGGCATGCCTTACCTGGATGGACTGCGCTCTCTGATGCAGCGTCTGGAGCTGGTGGGGGACGATATGAGGCAGGCTCCCATCACGCGGGCTCTGTACGGCTATTTCGGGTATGAAACCGCCGCTCTGTTCCAGCCCAGGCTGGCGCAGGCCATTCCGGCTTCTTCCGCAGAATCCTGCCTGGTGCTGGCCGGCACCGTGATTGTTTTTGACCATTTGTACAATCGCCTTACCCAGCTCAGCCTGGGTGAACACCGTGATTTGTCCCATGCCCCGCTCCATGGGGCGGAGGAACCTTCCATAGGGGAGGTTTCCCGCACGCCGGACCAGGCGGCTTACATGAAGGGGGTGGAGCATATCAAGGAGCTGCTGCATGACGGAGAAGCCATCCAGGTGGTGCTTTCCTCCCAGGCTTCCGCGGAGTTCCGCGGAGACGCTTTCATGCTGTACCGCCGCATGCGCAGCATTAATCCTTCCCCATACATGTTTTTCATGCGCCTGCCGGAGGTGACTTTGTTCGGATCTTCTCCGGAACTGATGGTGCGCTGCACGGACGGCAAGCTTCAGCTTTCCCCCATTGCCGGAACGCGCAGGCGAGGCAGGGATGATGAGGAAGACGCCGCTTTGGCTGCCGATCTCCTGAAAGATCCGAAGGAATGTTCGGAACATGTCATGCTGGTGGATCTGGGGCGCAACGACCTGGGACGTGTCGCCAAGCCCGGTTCCGTGAAACTGGAACGCCTGATGGAGATTGAACGTTTTTCCCACGTGATGCATATGACTTCCCGCGTGACCGCCCAGGTGAACGACGGATTGGACGTTTTGGATATTCTCGGCGCAGCTTTCCCTGCCGGGACGGTTAGCGGAGCCCCCAAGGTGCGCGCCATGGAAATCCTGGCAGAGGAAGAGCCTCTGCCGCGCGGACCGTACGCCGGATGCATCGGATGGCTGGGGTTGGACAAAAACGGCGTCCACATGGATTCCGGCATCACCATCCGCAGCATGTGGGTGAAAGATGGGCTCATCCACTGGCAGACGGGGGCCGGAATCGTATATGATTCCGATCCGGCAGCCGAATGGCAGGAGTGCATGAACAAGGGCAAAATTATTGACGTTATTTTGAAAGGAGAAGACCATGTTTCTGTTCATTGATAATTACGATTCTTTTTCGTGGAATCTGGTGCAGGCGTTTTACGCCCTGGGACGCAAGCCCGTGGTGCGTGCGAATGACGATCCGCATATCCTGGAACTGGCGACCAGCCCGGAGCTGGAAGCCGTATGCATTTCCCCAGGCCCCAGTCATCCGCGCAACGCCGGGCTGTGCCTGGAGTTCCTGAAACGCCTCCCCGCTTCCGTTCCCGTGCTGGGCGTGTGCCTGGGGCACCAGCTCCTGGGCTATTTCGCCGGAGCGGAGGTTTCCCGCGCCCCTTATGTCATGCACGGCAAAAGCTCCGACATCATCCATGACGGCGCGGGGCTGTTTGCCGGACTTCCCAACCCCATGACCGTGGGCCGTTACCATTCCCTGGTGGTCCAGTCCAAGGAGGACGAGCCGAATCCCCGTTTTACCGTTACTTCCCGCGGACCGGAAGGGGAAGTCATGGCCCTGCGCTATAATGACCGTCCGTGGGTGGGCATCCAGTTTCATCCGGAATCCATCCTGACGCCGGACGGGCTCCAGCTTCTGGGCAACTTCCCGGATAACGTCGTGCCTTCGGGGCAGAAGGAAAAACGCATCAGCCGCATTCTGGACGCCCTGGCCGCCGGACAGGACCTGACGGCGGATATGGCTGCCGCAGGCTTTGCGGACATCATGGATGGCCGCATGACTCCGGCCCAGGCGGGCTGCTTTTTGATGGGGCTCCGCATGAAAGGGGAAACCCCGCTGGAAATGGCCCACGCCGTGGGCATTGCCCTGGGCCGCGCCAACCGGGTGGAAGGATTGGAGGGCGACTGCATTGACGTGGTAGGCACGGGCGGAGACGGACGCAATTCTTTCAATTGCTCCACAGCCACGGCTCTGACGCTGGCCGGAATGGGGTACAGAGTGGTGAAGCACGGCAACCGCGCCGTGTCCTCATCCTGCGGTTCTGCGGACGCTCTGGAAGGCCTGGGGTTCCCGCTGGACGTAGCTCCGGAGGATGTCCGGCGCCTGTTGGACGAGCGGAACTTCGCTTTCCTGTTCGCGCCCAATTTTCATCCTGCCTTCCGCAATGTTGGCCCCATCCGCCGGGAGCTGGGCATTCGCACCCTGTTCAATCTGCTGGGCCCCCTCATCAACCCGGCGCGTCCCACGCATATCCTGCTGGGCGTGGCCCGTCCGGAACTCGTTGAGCTGCTGGCGGAGACGCTCCGCCAGTCCCACATCCGCAAGGCTGCCGTAGTATATGGCGCCGGGGGATATGACGAGGTGACGCCGCTGGGGCCCACCAAGATGATGATCATCCACAACGGCAGGCTGACGCCCATGTCCCTGGATCCTTTGGATTACGGCATCCAGCCCTGCAACCCGGAGGAACTGGCCGTTCATTCCAAGTCGGAAGCCGTGGACGTGCTGAAAAACATTCTGGCGGGGAAAGGCCCGCGTGCCATGATGGACATGGTGATTCTGAATGTGGGGGTAGCCATGTTCCTGCTGGAGGAGCACATGGACCTGTCCGTCTGCATGGCGAAAGCGCGGGAAGCCGTCTGCGCCGGCATAGGAAGGAGAACGCTTCATGCTGCTTGACCGGTTCCGGGAAGCCAAGGCGGAGGAAATAGCCCTGCTCACGGACATGGCCTCCCGCCGGGAACTGCCGCGCCCGTGGAAGGGGCGCCGGCCGGATTTCCTGAAAGCCATTGCGGAACCGCCGGACGGGCAGCCCGTGGCGGTCATTGCGGAGTTCAAGCAGTCTTCTCCGTCGCGCGGCGTCATCGCCACCGGGCTGAAACCGGAGGAAGTGGCTGAACAATACGCTGTGGCAGGCGCCTCCTGCATCTCCGTGTTGACGGAAGAACAGTTTTTCGGCGGCCGCATCGGATATTTGGAACGCATGAGCCGCGCCGGGCTTCCGCTTCTCCGCAAGGATTTCATTTTTCATCAGCTTCAGGTGATGGAGACGGCTTCTACGCCGGCTTCCGCGTTGCTGCTCATTGTGCGTCTGACGCCGGACGCACGGACGCTCCGCGTTCTCAGGGAGCAGGCGGAGGCTTACGGCATGCACGCCGTTGTGGAAGTGTTTGACCCGGCGGACCTGGACATTGCCCGGGAATCCGGCGCGCGCATCATCCAGGTAAATGCCCGCGACCTGGATACCTTGAAGACGGACAGGCAGGCCTGCCTGGACATGGCGAAATTCCGCCGTGAGGGGGAGGTGTGGATAGCGGCCAGCGCCATGAGCGCCGGGGCGCATCTCAGGGAAGCCGCGGAAGCGGGGTTTCAGGCCGTACTGATGGGAACAGCCCTGATGGACGGAGGAAAGCCGGGTGAAAAACTGGCAGCAATTTTAGAAGAAACAATATGAAGAAGCATTCATTTGCAATCAAGGTGTGCGGAATTACCCGCCAGAGCGATTTATCAACCGCCATGGGGATGGGAGCCCATTTCTGCGGCTTCATCTTTCATCCCGGAAGTCCGCGTTACATTGCGCCGCCGCGCGCCGCGGCTCTGGATTCCGCCCTGATCCGCCGCGTGGGAGTTTTCGTGAATCAGAATGCGGAGGAAATCATGGATATCATGAAAACGGCCCGGCTGGAATTCGCCCAGCTCCATGGCGCCCATTCTCTGGACTGCGCGCGCCGCATCGGCCCGGAAAAGGTAATCCGCGTATTGTGGCCGGACCGGTATGAATCCGTGGATGCCCTGCAAAGGGAAATGGAACTATGGGCGGACAGCTGCGCCTGGTTTCTGCTGGATGCCGGCACCCAGGGCGGCGGCCACGGCGTTTCCCTTGACTGGACCTCCCTGGCATCTCTGAGTTCCCCCCGGCCCTGGTTTCTGGCGGGCGGCCTTTCTTCCGCCTCCCTGAACAGGGCGCTGGAACAATGCTCTCCGGACGGCATTGACCTGAACTCCGGCGTGGAAGCCATCCCCGGCCAGAAAAGCCCGCAGAAGCTGTTGGCGGCTCTCAAACCTCTCACCCCTTACACTCCTTACCACATCGCATGAAAAAAGAAGGATATTTCGGCAATTTCGGCGGCCGCTTCGTACCGGAAGCGCTGCGTCCCCCCCTCATGGAGCTGGAGGAAGCCATGAACTCCATCATGCCGTCCCGCGAGTACCGGGACGCGCTCCAGGATCTGCTGGTCCATTACGCTGGGCGTGAAACTCCCCTCACGTTCTGTCCCCGCCTTTCGGAAGAACTGGGCTTCCGCCTGTGGCTGAAACGGGAGGACCTGCTGCATACCGGAGCCCATAAAATCAACAACGCCCTTGGCCAGGCTCTTCTGGCCAAAATGATGGGGAAAACGCATCTGATTGCGGAAACCGGGGCGGGGCAGCACGGCGTGGCTACGGCTACGGCTTAACATGGACTGCGCCATTTTTATGGGCGCAGAGGATGTAGAACGCCAGTCCATGAACGTCATGCGCATGAAACTGCTGGGAGCGACGGTTTTCCCGATTGAGAGCGGTTCCCGCACGTTGAAGGATGCCATCAATGAGGCTTTGCGCTACTGGATTTCCCATCAGGCGGATACCCTGTATTGTTTCGGTACGGCGGCTGGCCCCCATCCGTTCCCCACATTGGTCAGGCAGCTTCAATCCGTCATTGGGCGGGAGGCCCGCGCCCAGATGCTGGAGCGCGCAGGCAGGCTGCCGGATGTGGTGGTGGCATGCGTGGGCGGCGGCTCCAACGCCATCGGCATGCTTCACCCCTTTGTGGAGGATGAAGGCGTCCGCCTGGTGGGTGTCGAGGCGGGAGGCACCGGTGAGCCCGGCTGCTATAACTCCGCCCCCATCAATCTGGGCAGTCCCGGCGTGCTGCACGGCCATGTGACGATGCTTTTACAGGATAAAGACGGGCAAATACAGCCGTCCCATTCCATTTCCGCCGGGCTGGACTATCCCGGGGTAGGCCCGGAACACGCCTATCTGGCGGAAACGGGGCGCGTTCATTACGGTGTGATTTGCGACGCCTCTGCTTTAAACGCTTTCCAGACGCTCACCAGGGAGGAAGGAATCATTCCTGCGCTGGAATCCTCCCATGCCGTGGCCTGGGTGCTGGACCATGCGGAGGAACTGCCGCAGGGGGGGGACGTTCTGGTCAATCTCTCCGGCCGCGGAGACAAGGACCTGGGAATCGTTAAAAAATATTTGAATCTTTAAGCCGCATTCTTCCATGAATAATATGCAGAAATCACCGTTGCAGAAAGCCGTGGAGAGGGCCCATGCCCTCGGCAGGCGTGCCGTTATCCCTTTCATTACCGCCGGATTCCCGGACAAGGAATCCTTCTGGACGCACTTGTCCCGTATTGACGAAGCCGGAGCGGATATTATTGAGATAGGAGTTCCCTTCTCGGATCCCGTAGCGGACGGCCCGGTTATTGAACAGGCATCCCGGGATGCCCTGGCCCGCGGCGTCAGCCTGAAATGGATTCTGGACGGCCTGAAAGCCCGCAAGGGCGGTTTTTCAGCCGAACTGGTGCTGATGGGATACGTAAATCCCTTTTACCAGTATGGCCTGGAACAGCTTGCCCGGGATGCGGAGGAGGCAGGCGTCAGCGGTTTCATCGTACCGGATATGCCGTTGGAGGAATCCGGAATGTTCCGGGGGGCTTTCAGCCCCCATGGCCTGACGCTCGTCACTCTGGTGGCTCCCAATACTTCCGTGGAACGCATGCGGGAATACAAGCCTTATACTTCCGGCTTCGTTTATGTGGTCTCCGTGCTGGGAACCACCGGAGGGAAAGCCAACCTGGAGCGGAGTGTGACGGAAACCATGCGCCGAGCCCGGTCCGTTTTTGATGTGCCGCTGGCGCTGGGCTTCGGGCTTCAGACGCCGGACCAGCTGGAGACGCTGCCTGAAGATGCCCGTCCGGATGCCGCCGTGCTTGGAAGCGCTCTGCTCAGGCACATTGGAGAAGGGAAGGACGCCGGGGAATTTTTGGAAAAATGGACCAGAGGTTGAACTGCACGTTTTTCCGCGGCTTTTAAGGATGGGCCTGCACAACTTATTGTGCAGGCCCTTTTTATTTTATCTGGTAATGGACAACGAAAATACGGATTCGCAATCCGCTTCGCTTTTATTCATATATTATTCAATTTTTAACAGAATAATTACATTAATAATTAATATGTTACATATTTTTAACATAATCTGCTGGCGGGAATCCCGGATTTTTTTGACGGAGAGAACGTTCCGGGTATTCCGGAAAACCGTTGTAACTGATTCTTTTCCTTTGACAGCGGATTGCGAATTCCTTATTTATATTCACAATCATATTTCCCTTGCCGTGTTGTGGGAAAGAGCCTTATTTGTTTATTAAATACCTAATTATCAAACGTTTCATGAAATTACACCTCCCTTTGAATTTATTGGCTGCCCTGATGACCTCCTTTTCCGGAGTAACGCTTGGCACCGCCACGCTGGCAGGAGTTTCTGGTCTTCTGGTGACAGCATCACAGTCTTATGCGGCGGATGTTGCCTTTGACGGAACCCAGGTGAATGTGGCGGCGGGAGGCTCGGCCTCCTATGATGTCGGTATTGTTACGGCTTCTACTACCTTGAATTTTGCCGGAGCCGGTACGGCCGCTATCACCAATTTGAACGGGACGGCTCCGGAAGCCATCCTGACGGTAAACCGCGTGGCCAACGGGGGAGCCAGCCTTTCCACCCTGACGTTGAACGGGGCAGGCACTTTCAACGGAATCATTTCCCTTTATTCCAACACGACGGGGGGATCTCAGAACAACATCCTGAACCTCAACCACGCACAGGCCGCCCAATACGCCACGATCAAACTGGGCGGCTACGGTTACACGACGGGCGCTTCCGTCCTGAAAGCCGGCGTGAACACTTCCATCAGCAAGCTGGAGCACAACAATGCCGCGGCTCTGATCACCGGGGAGGGAACCACGCTGACCATTACGGGGGATTCTTCCTCTTACGGCGGCAGTTTCGGCGGCACCGTAACGGTGGACTATACGGGGGGAGGCACCTTCACCCTGGGCAATTCCGACAAGAATACGGCGCTTACTCCCGCGGCATCTCCGAACGCCACCTTGAAAATCAGCAGAGGCACTCTTTCCCTGTTCTCCGGAAATGTCACCTGGTCCCAGAAACTGGTGATGGGTGACGGCACTACACTGAGTATCCAGGACGGTCCTTCCGTGACGGGGTATGCCGGCTATAACGCCACTTCCGTCAACAGCGGCGGTTTTAACTTTTCCGGAGCGGCGGTTTTCGGTACTGGCGTCAACCTGACATCCAGCTGGGGCAAGAATGTAAAGTTTTCCGGTGTACTCACGGCGGCAAGCGGTTTTTCCATCAGCGGCGGCGCGAATGAATATGCCTATTACAACCTGCTCAACACCGCCAATGAAATTGGGGGAACGATTGCCATTACGCGCAGCTCTGCCTCTCTGGGCATCGGGGCTTCCGGTTCCCTTGGGACTGCTGCCGTTACTACTTCGGCCAACTCCCAGTACCTGACCTATTACGGCACTGCGGGGGATGCGGCGGATGTCATTGACAATTCCATCACCGGGGCAGGCAACTTCGTCGCCCAGTCGGGCTGGGTGCATCTTTCCGAGAACGTGGCGCTTACGGGAACCTATACCGTCAATTCCGGCGCCGTCCTCTCCAGGACCGGTTCCATTAATGCCGCGCTTGCCGGAGGCCGACTGGATGCCGGCGCCGGAACCATGACCGTGACGGGACTGTCGGGAAACGGCACCCTTTCCGCCTCTGCGGGAACCATGCATTTCCAGGACGCCTTCACGGTAGGGGAAACGATGGGTATCCTTGCCAACGGTTCCGGGGAGATCACGGGAGATGTTACGGTGGATGGGGGCCGTCTGTATTATACCTCCATGGACAATGTCGGCAGCGTGCTGCAGAACGTGACGCTGACTTCCGGCCTCATTGATTTCTCCGGTTTTCAGGGATTCCAGGACTTGTTCGGTTCTGAAGCCCTGGTGAACACCTCCTATAACCTGGGCGTTGATTTGGGGAACGGCTTTACTCTGGCGGATGTTGACGAGTCCCTGTACACAATCAGCACCGTGGACGGAAAAACAGTCATCACGTTTACGGCTTCCGGCGCCCATGAGACCGTCTGGGACCCTGCCTGGGGGCTGGAAGAAGCTCCCTCTTCCGCAACAGGTACGCTGGCGAACCAGCAGTCTTTGTCCCTGTACGGTATCCGGTCTTCTTCCATGCAGGAGGGATTCGGTTCCGTGAATGCCGTCACCGGAACGGGAGACCTGACGGGAGTGACGCTGGCCGGCGGCTACTACAATACAGCCACCAATGCCACGGCTACGCAAATCACCACCGGCATCTGGACGGATGTGCTGGGGGGCAATTACAATTTGATTATCGGCGGCAGCTATGCCAATAACTGGAGCGGTTCCGGCAAGTGGAACGTTACGGGGGACGTTCATACCCAGATTCAGGGGGACACCTCCGTCAACTGGGTAGTGGGTGGCAATTACAAGGACGGCCAGGCGGCAGGCATTACGGGAGACGTTTACGTATCCGTGGACGGGAATGCCGTGATCAAAGGCAGTTTGATAGGCGGCGGCACGGCGGCCCATAATTCCGTAAACAACCTTGACGGCAGCACGCATGTCGTCGTGCGCAGCATGCAGAGCGTCACGGATGAAACCATTTCGCTCAACTCCGTTGTCCGGGGCTTCATCATCGGCGGCAGCGCTTATGAGGCCAATTCCGCCTCCCGCGCCGCCATTACCGGAAGCACCAATGTGACGATTGATTTGGGAGAGGCCTCCGGCAGTTTTGTCAAGAGCATCGTGGGCGGTTCCTATTCGGGCGGTTCCGGAGCATATACGATAGGAGGCGATTCCAGCGTCAGCATCACCGCGGCCAGTGACGCCGTCTTTACCGGGGCTGTCTATGGCGGCGGTTACGGTACCTCCGGAACATCCACCGTCAGCGGCAATTCCAGCCTGACGCTGGATGGCGGCACTTATACGGGTGCCCTCTATGCGGGCGGCGGCGGGGCAAGGTCCGCTGTGAACGGGGACGCTACCCTTACCGTTAAGAAAGCAGTATTCCGTACGGGCAGCACGCTGAATGCATCGGAGGGTACGGTAGGCGGCACCTCTTCCTTGCTTCTGGGCGGTTACGGCAATACGGCGGACCATGCCATTTCCTTCTCCAATACGGCTGTGACCGGTTTCGACATCGTGACCATGTTCCAGGATTCCTTCTTTACGGGGAATCTGAACATGACCGGTTCCAGCGTGCTGGCGCTGGCGGGAGGGGCAGGAACGGGAATCAATCTGGACGGCTCGTTCTCTCTTTCCGCTGAAGGAGAACTGACCCTGGATCTTTCCGGATTCGGCACCCTGACAGACGGCATGTCCGTCCTTTCAACTGCGGGCCTGTCCAATATATCTTCCATTAAGGCTTCCTTTGCTGACGGCGTGGCGGGATCCATCACCATTTCCGACAACGGCAAAGACCTTGTCTATACGGCGGGAACCCTCCTTTTGTGGGAGGGGGGTGAAAACGGCGTCTGGAGCGCGGAAAATGTCTGGACGGACGGCGGCGCTCCCGCCACATATGCGGATGGTATGGCGGTTTCCTTTGCGGACCAGGCCGGAGTCGCTAACTCTGTCGTACAGCTGGATTCTGAGGTTTCGCCAAGCTCCATGCTTGTCCGCAACTCCACTACCCGTTATGAACTGACGGGGACGGGAGAAATTACCAATACGGCCGTCACCAAGGAAGGCACGGGAACGTTGGTCCTCGGCACCTCTTCCATACTCGGCACGGGTACTACTGTGGCTGTGTCGCAGGGTGTTCTGGCATTCGGTTATGATACGGCCCTTCCCGGCACGGGGGTAACCTGGGAGGCCGGTTCCTTTTTGGGTGCGGCCAATGGAGCGACGGTGACGGTGGATTTGGGAACCGTCACTAACCCGGTATTCTCCCTTTCTCCGGATGCCAACTCTTTCATCACTCTGGCGACTCCGTCCGACATCGTTTTCGGCAATGCCATTACTGGGGAAGGAACTGTCCGGAAAACCGGCACGGGCTTGCTGAAACTGACGGGGAGCAACTCCGGCCACATCGTGGTGCAGGAGGGCAACCTCCAGATAGGGAACGGAACCTCATCCATCCGCTGGGGAAGCGCGGGTTCTTCCGTCACCCTGGAAAACGGCACGTCGCTGATTATTGCCGGCAACAGTTCGGGAACCTCCCACCATACCATCAACTCCGATTTGATTTTGGGAACAAACGCGTCCGACGCCGTTTCCCTGAAATGGGTGGACGCCTCCCAGGCAAGCGCCGTGGACTATCAGCATAGCTTCACCGGAACCGTTACCGTCAACGGGGCGGTCTCCCTGGTGGGCAGGGACAACTGGGCCAAAGAAATGGGCTTCACCGGAACGCTCACTGGAGCCGGCTCTCTGACTTACAGCCGCGGAGCGGGCGACGGCAGGTACAATTCCAACGGAAAGCTCATCATCAGCGGAGACGCTTCCGGATTTACCGGAATGATCACCATGAATGCTTCCAACGGCTATAGCGCCGGGCTGGATCTGCGCACTTCCATCTCTCAGGGTGGCGTCACCCTGACATCCGGAACGGACACGACCGGATTCGCTTTCATGCGCGTGCTGGGGGATGTTGAAATTGCCTCTCTGGACGGAACGGAAAATTCCCAGGTGGGAGCCGTAGGCGGTGCGCGCACGCTGACGGTGGGGGCCGGCACGTACAACGGCACGCTCACAGACCGTGGTGTTGCTCTTGGGTACGGAGCCACTTCCATTTCGTATGACGAATCCGGCGTCCTGTCTCTGACCAAGGTCGGCGAGGAAACGCTGACGCTGGGAGGAACGGTCAGCTACACGGGGCTGACGGATATTCAGGGGGGAACGCTCGCTCTTACTGCTTCCGGAGCTACGTCCCTAGGGAATATCACGATGGCGGCCAATACGCGGATGACGACTGCGGGCGCCCTGAACCTGGCGGCCAACTCTACGCTGACACTGGATATCAGCTCCGCCCTCGAAGTGGGCGGCGCTTTCGGGGCCGGAACGTTCAATCTTACGCTGAACGGGCTTGAAGGCATTACGGATGCCGGGGAATATACCCTGATTTCCGCCGCCAGCGGTCTTGATGCCGCCAGCGCCGTCTTTAACTGGGCCGGATATACCGGGGACGAAACGCTGATTTATGAACTGGAGCAGACGGGAACATCCCTCAAGCTGGTAGTGACTTCCGCCGGGGACGTGTGGATCTGGCAGGGAGCGGAAGGAGTGACCTGGAGCGATACGAACACGGGCGCCATGTGGGGCATTGAAGGTTCCACGGATACGGCTGCCGGGAAGAATCTGATCTTCAACAGTACCGGGGCGGGAACCGTCACCCTGTCCGGAGCGGTGAATCCTGCTTCCATCACAGTCAACAATGCTGCCGGCAGCGATTATGTCTTCGTTTCCGACGGCGCCGGAAAAATCGCCCAGGGAACGCTGACCAAGCGCGGCGAAGGGAAGCTGGTCCTTAATTTGGACAATACTGGCTGGGACGGAGATATTTCCGTCCAGCAGGGCGAACTGGTAGCCCAGGTCGCCAATTCCCTGGGCTCCGGAGCCATTACCGTTACGGACGGCATGCTCACGCTGGCTACCGCGGAGGTTCAGCCGGGAATGGGCATGATCAACCTGCAGGGCGGCAGCCTCAATCTGGCTTCCGGCTCTTTTGCCACGGCGTTTACTGCAGACAACATGGCATGGACGGGCGGTTCCATGATACTGGGCGAGGAGGTGGCCGCCACCGTCGCCAAGGCTCTGGCCAATGGAAAAAGCGTGGAACTGGCGGACGGTTCCGTACTGACGGTCAGCGGGGCTAATGACAACTCGGCTCTGAACCTGAATGCCTCCGGCACCGGTACCGTTTCCGTAGGGCTGGGAACCAGTTATGGGGCCAATGTCCTGAACATGAGTACGGAATTCCAGGGAACCCTGTCCGTGACATCCGGCTATTTCCAATTGAATAACGTAACGATGGGGGCGGACGGCATCTTGAAACTTGCGGATTCCAACGTCCGTACGGAATGGAACGGAACAGCCGGAGGAACGTTTGCCAATGACGTTGTCTTTACGGGCAACCAGGTCTTTGCCACCAAGGATTTCACCTTCAGCGGCGATTTGAGCGGAACGGCGTTCTCCACCCAGGGAGCGGGCAATATTACCCTGGCGGGCGGCGTCAACCTGGACGGTCAGCTCAAGGTGCACCGCGGCACGGTTACCGTGAATTCCGCCGATGTGGCCAAGCTGGGGGACAGCATTGACATCCAGAACAATTCCACGCTGGCCTTTGCCCGCGATTTCTCCTACGGAGGCGTCATCAGCGGCACGGCCGGCAGCACGGTATCCGTAAACGCCGGAACGCTGGAACTCACCGGAGCGAACACCTTCCTGGGCGCACTCTCCATTGCGGACGGCGCTACGGCGCGGCTGGGTGACGGAAGTGCCTGGGCTGGGTCCCTCTCCGGAGCCGGTTCCCTGGTTATTGACACTGCCGGAGAGATAACGCTGGCGGCCGGCAACACCGGGTTCACCGGTTCCACGACGCTTTCCGGCACGGGCACCGTCACCTTGGTGGGGGCCGACTCCCTGGGGGCCGGACGGGTCACCGTCAATAACGGCGTTCTCAATCTGTCCTCTCTGGATGCGGCCAACGTTATTCTGATTACGAAGGGAAGCCTGGCAAACGCGGAAGCCAAAACCGCCGGAAACGTGGAAGTGGCCGCTTCCGCCGGAACGCAGGGAGCCCTGAATACCATCAATCTGGGCGGTCTGTCCGGCTCCATGGTCGGCTCCATCGTCATGGAGGATTACTCCCGGCTTACAGGCGTTTCCGGTGCTCTGGACATGACGGGCAAGACGGTGACGCTGAAACTGGATTCCGGCAGCCTTACAGCGGGCGGAACTACCGGACAGGGCGTTATTGATGCGGACAGCCTGACGCTTTCCGCCGCCGCCACAACCATCAACCTCAGCAACCAGGGCGTTCTGGACCTGCTTGCCGCCAACCGGGATTCCACTGACGGCGTAGGGCTTGTACTGACAACGGGAACCCTGGCTGTGGACAATTTCAAGCAAATCGGATTCTCTCCTCTCCTGGCTTCCCTCGGCTATACCGTGACGGAAGTCCTGGGTGCGGACGGGACGCTGATGGTCAGCGGCAATACGGACCTTGTCTATCTGGTGGACACCACCCCCAATTCAGACGACCCCAATATCAGCGATTACGCCGCGCTGGATCCCTACAAGGCTGTCGGCATTAATGGCACCACGCTTCATGTGAGCTTGAATGGGGCTCCGGAAGCCTCCCGGAACGGGGACGGCCTGAAAGTCAGCAACCTGGTTGGCAGCGACGGTGCGCTGGTCGTGACGAATACGGCGGATGATGCGGCCTCCAACCACGCCGTGGTGGATCTGGTTCAGAACGTTGACGCCGGCGGCAACAGCTACGGCGGAACCATCAGCGGGGACCATGTGGATTTTGTCAAGAAAGGTGCGGAAACCCTCACCGTGGAAGGCAACTTCACCGGGAATGATTCCATGCTCAGTTCCGCGGAAGGAAACATCGTCCTGAACGGTGCAGGCAATAGCCTTACTGCGCTGGAACTCGCGGGCGGAGACATAACGCTGGGCGGACGGAATGACGGCGCCTCCCGTGTAACCACGGTGGAGACGCTGGCTGCCGGCGCGGGAGGGGGAACCCTGAATTTGGGTAACGGAACCCAGATGGTTCTTACCGGCCAGCAGGCCGGCAGCCATGTCACGGAGGTGATTATCTCCGGGGACGGTACGCTGACCTTGGGAGGTACGGGAACGGACTCCTCCCTGACACTGGGCAACGGCTCTTCCCTGAACGGTGTCCTGCTGGATATCCGTGAAGGGTCCGCCCTGTCCGCCGCAACCGGTTCCGTGAATACCGTTTCCGGACTGGCGGGCGGCGGAGCTCTGAAGCTGAGCGGTGCGGAAATGACGATCAATTCTTCCGCTTCCCATGCCTTTACCGGTACGCTGGACGGGGCATCCGGAACGCTCAACGTCAAATCCGGCAACGGAAGCGTCCAGACTATCAAGGGTGCAGGCAATGCAGGTTATCACCTGAATGTGAGTGACGGCGGCGTGCTGACCCTGGCCGGAGCGGCAGGGGTGGGCGGCAATCCCGCCCAGGCTTCCTATCAGGGGATTACCGTGAATGGCGGCACGCTCAATATTGGCAGTGCGGATATCCCCAAAACACAGCTGACTCTTGGCTCGGACGGTCTGAGCGTAACGGGGGACAGCACGGTCGCCATTACCACTTCCTCTACAACGGTGGACGGCCTGGGCAATCCCTTTGTCACCTCCAGCGGAAATATTACGCTGGGAGACGGGACGGGAGAAGTCACGCTGGTCATGAACAATCTGGATACCCTGGTTTCCGGGAGTTCGGAAACGCTGAATATGGAATTGTTCAAGACAACGGACGGCGCGCTTGTGTCCCTGGGTGACAATGTCACCCTCCAGGATATGATTCTTGGTTCCATGTATGAAAACCTGGAGCTGACCACCAATGACAGCATGACGGCCATCATCCTCACCGGTACGGCGCGCACGGAAAACATTTTCCGTGACTCTTCCCTGACGCGGAATGCCGCCACTGGAGCGGACATCCTTTGGAATTCCCGTTATCACATGGAAGAAGGCACTGCCTTGCGCGATTTCTATACCTCTGTTCTTCTTTCCCAGAATTCAGGCGACTATTCCGGCGCCGCCCGCAAACTGGCCGCCGCCGCCGGCAGCACGGTTACCAGCCTGGGCATCGCCCAGCGCGACTCCCTGCGCGACCAGATGGGCTGGATACGCAACCGCGTGGCGCAGATGGGCGTTAACCCTGCATATGTCCATGAAGACATGCCCTACTTCCATATGTGGATGCAGGGAACCGGGTCTTATGCCAAGCTGGACACCAGGGGGGATGAAAGCGGCTACGAACTCACCACCTGGGGAGGCACGGTAGGCATGGATGTGGATATCAACGACCGCTTCACTGCGGGAGCTGCGTTTACGGCCAATTACGGAAGTCTGACGGCCAGCGCGGCGGATACGGCGGACGGAGACCTGGACAGTTACTATGTCAATCTGTTCGCCCGCTACCAGTACCGTAAATGGTCCCATCTGCTGATTCTGACGGGCGGCTGGAATGATGCCTCGCTGACGCGCACGGTGGATTACGGTACGGGGTCTTACCAGGCCCGCGGCAATACGACGGGAGCCGGTTTCGGCGCCATGTACGAGTTGGCGTATGACATCGCTCTCAATGAAGACAGGAGCGTGATTCTCCAGCCTTTGTTCAACGCTTCCATCGTGACGACCCGCATGGACGGCTATCGGGAAAGCGGTTCTGCAGGAAATGCCGGACTGAAGGTGGAAGACCAGGAACTGACTACGGCTGCTGTCGCTGTGGGCGCCCGGCTCTCCGGACTCATGGGGTCCAACGTCTTCGGGCGTGAAGCGCTGGGAGAAGTACGGGTGAACGTTTCCCAGGATATGGGAGACCGCCGCGGGCAGGCCAATGTGGGCTTCCTGGCGGATCCCTCCTATACGCGTCCGGTGTATGGCGCCAAGGTCGGAAGCACGGCCTTCCAGATTGGCGCGGGGCTGAGCGTTCCCGTGGGCACTCAGGGCGTCATTTTTGTGGACGGCAACGCGGATATCCGCAGCGGTTCCAGCTCCATCAACGGGAGTATCGGCTACCGCTACAACTTCTAAAGGAAAAAACGTCAGCCAATTGGAAAGCCGCTGCGGAATCATCCGCAGCGGCTTTTTTCATGAATGGACGGGATTTCTTTAAGGATAACTTCAAGCTTGGGTTGACTTCCCTGATGGCTGTTTACTTCCATTCCCATTCAATGGGCGTTTCCAGATCGGGCCGCAGCGCCTGGCGCACAGGGCAGGACAAGGCGGTTTTTTCCAGCATGGCGCGGAGAGGGTGGCTGCCTTCCAGGGGCATGATTGCCTTCAGTTCAATTTTTTCAATTCCCTTGGATGATTCCGCCGCACGCGCCAGAACGCGCATGCCTTTCAAATCCACTCCTTTTCTGGCCGCGACCACGGAAACCAGGCTCATCATGCAGGAGGCGAGCGTGGAACCGAGCAAAACTCCGGGGGAGGGGAATTCTGCGCGGCCTTCAAAAGAAGCGGGCAGGTCCGTGGCAAACGTAACGTTGGAAGGGATAAAGGTGGTTTCGCAGCGGAATTGTCCGACGTTTTCCGTTTCGGAGGTGTAATAATGATCAGTCATGAAGATGTGACAGCGAAAACCCTGTTCGGGTTCATCCGGCTCAGGTTATTGTCACGTTGAAGAGCCGTGAAGTTCCGCTTTGCAAGGAACCTGGCCGTTCCTTCATGACATGGTTGATTTTTCCCTCTCGCTTCCGGTTCCCGGCATCATTTCTTTTTAAGCGCTGCTCCGCCGTGTCTTCTTGCGGCGGAAAAAAGCTTACGCCGTCCCCTTCGGCTTCCTTGCGGCCAGAATGCGCCGGATGGGTTCCGCATAAAGCTCCGGCTCCAGCAGGAAGGAATCGTGTCCCTTGGTGGAAGCGATGGTATGGAACTCCGTGGGAATATGGGCGGCTTCAAGCTGCGCCGCGAAATCCTGCTGTTCCGCCGGGCGGAAACAGCAGTCTGTATCAATGGAAAAGATAAGCGCGGGAATCCCTGCGCGGCGGAAGCCTTCCAGGGCGGTTTGAAATGTTCCGTCCGGGGTGTGGTCGCGGATGTCGAACTCCGCCCACATATCCGCAATGCGGATATAGGAGTTGGCGTCAAAACGTTCCGCGAACTTGGTCCCCTGGTGAAGCATGTAGCTTTGCGTGCTGCGGGTGGGGGTCATCCACGTGAGCAGGCCGTAGTTGCCTCCCACCTCTTTTCTGGCGCGCTGTTCCAGCCCCTCCTGGTAAACAAATGATTTGTGGCCGATGATACGGGCGAATGCCAGCCCTTTTTTGGGCGCCGGCCCCCGGTAATAATCCCCGCCCTGGAAATCCGGGTCAAGCTCAATGGCCAGGATTTGTTCAAACAGGGACAGGCGGTGTTCAATGGAAGCCCGGTAACCGGAGCCGATGGAGATGAAGCTCCGGACGCGTTCCGGGAATTGGCACGCGAAACTGAGGGCGATCAGGCCGCCCACAGAGGGGCCCATAAGATGAACGCGTTCTATGCCCAGGCTGTCCAGCAGAAGGGCCTGGAGGCGTGCCTGGTCTGCGATCTCCACGTGAGGGAAGCGGGAGCCGTAGGGCTGGCCGTCCGCAGGGCAGGGGGTAGCGGGGCCTGTGGTGCCGTAGCACCCTCCCAGGTAATTGGCGCAGATGATACAGAAGCGGTCCGTGTCCAGCGGCTTGCCGGGGCCGATGATGCTGTTCCACCAGCCTTCGTGGTTTTCCGGTTTCCAGAGGGAGCCGGTGCCCGGGACTTCCGGATTGTAGCCATAGGCGTGCTGGCTGCCGGAAAGGGCATGGAACAGCAGGATGGCGTTGTCTTTTTCCGGCGTCAGGGTTCCGTACTGTTCATAGGCGACGCATACCTTGTCAAGCGTAGCTCCATTCCTCAGGGAGAAGGAGTTGGGAAGATTCAGGAATTTGGTTTGGACGGCAGGAAGCTGCATGGATGTACGGAAAAGGGCTTGGTCAGCAAAAAAAGACCGGCACCCGGCGGGCGGCGGTCTTTTTGAAATCTGTGCTGGGCCAGGGATTACTTGACGCCCTTTTTGGAAAGGCGCGTGCCTGCCGTAGCGCCTTGGCGGGCCTTGAACTTGGGATTGCTCTTGCAGATCACATACAGCGTGCCCTTGCGCTTCACGATTTGGCAGTCTGCGTGGCGGCGCTTCATAGAGGCTAAGGAAGAAAGAACTTTCATGGTGTATAACTCCGGTTTGGTGTTCGGTTCGGGAGACGGAATATACCGTTTAGTTAAGAATTGTAAAGTCATTTCTTTGCCAAAAGTAAGATGCCGTCTCCGCAGAGATGCTTTTATGAGGAAGATGCAGTAAAGCATGGGATGGCTTTGGATTCCGCGCCGGCGGAAAAATTTAGGGAAGACGTCATTTATCCGAGAAAATAAAATGCGGGAAGGGACCTCAGCCGGGGGAATAAAGGGTTTGTGGACCGGAGGGGATTCGTATAACATCTTTTCCGGTTTTCCTTATGACTGATTCTTCCTCTCCTGATTCCTCCCCGGCTTCCCGGAATACGTTTGCCCATCATTTGGGAATGAAAGGGTTTCTGCTCATGGAAGGGCTGTTGAAGCTCGTGGGCATGAAAACGCTGTACCGGCTGGGGCGCGCGGCAGGGGCCGTGGCGTGGTATCTGCTTCCCCAGCGCCGGAACATTGTGGAAAGGAATCTGCGCATCGTTTTGAATCCGGCCCTGCGCGGAAAGGAACTGCAGAAATTAAGCCGGGAAAATTTCAAAAGGACCATTGCCAATTTCCTGTGTTCCGCGAAGACGGCCACCCTGACGGATGAGCAGTTGAAGCATTGCGTGACGGTCGGAGGGCACGAACAGTTTGCCGCGCCTGTGCTGGAAGGGCGCGGGCAGGTTTGCGCCATAGCCCACTCCGGCAACTGGGAGGCGCTGGCGAGAATACGCGCATTTTACCCGGAGGTGGAGCGTTACGGGTCCATGTACCGCCAGTTTGACAATCCGCTGATGGAGGAATACGTGTACCAGCGGCGCACGGAACGTGGAACTCAGATGTTCTCCAAGGAGGGCGGCATCAAGGCTCCCATGAAAATGCTCAAGGAAGGGGGGGCCCTGGGCGTGCTGAGCGACCAGTTCGTATGGGAGGGGGTGTATGTCCCCTTTTTCGGCAAGGTGACCGGCACGACTCCGCTGCCCGCTCTGCTGCGAAAAAGGACGGGCGCGGACATGGTGGCCATAGCGGTGCGTACGGATGCTCCCGGCCACTGGATAGCGGATATGGGGAATGTGGTGGATTTTTCCGGGTCGGACGGCTCTCTGGCGGGAGATACTATTGAAGTGAACAGGGGGCTGGAAACATTGATCCGGGAATCCGTGCTGGATGTGTTCTGGATGCACCACCGCTGGAAATCCGTTGACCGCTTTGCTCCGCAGGATAAAAAAACGGCTGCGCTTCTGGAAAATATGGAGCTGAAGCCGTACCGCATTCTGGTAGCCGTTCCCGGGGCGCTGGATGAAGCCCTGGCGACTGTTCCCCTGATTCGTGCCCTGAAAACCGTCCGGTGCGACATGCAGGTGAACGTCATCTGCCCGTCTGCCCAGCTGGGGATATGGAAGACGGTGTCGGAAGTTACCCATGTGCTGCCGCACGATTCACTGAAGCAGCTTCGGGAAGCTTTGGCGGCAGATGAATTTTACAATGAAGGCCCGCTGGATATGGGCGTCATGCTGGATGGAGATATGGAAACCCTGAAAGCGCTGGAACCGTATGGCCCCATGATGTTCTCCGGGCTGGACACGCATCCCGGCGTCCGGAAATACAAATTCCGGGTAAAGGCCCCCGTCCTGCGCGCCGCCCCCCCGGCGCACCGGGTGCAGCTTTATCTGCAATTGGGGGGGCTGCATGGGCTGGACGTCGGTAAACCGTCTTTGTTCCCTGTGAAAAAAGCGGCCCCGGCGGAAGGCGCCCCCATTTTAATTGCTCCGTTTTCCCGTCTGGGAAGCGCCAGTGAATGGAGCCGGGAGCAGTGGACGGAACTGGTTTCCCTTTTGCCGGGACGGACGGTTCTGGTGGCTCTGGAAGAAGACCGGGAGCGCGCCGCCGCGCTGGCGGAACATTTGAATGTGGAACTGGCTGTGGGTGCGCCGGAGGCTCTGTTTTCCGTCATGGACGGCGCTTCGGTGGCGGTAGCCGTGGATGGCGATTTCCCGTCCCTCTGTTCCTTCCGCGGGCTTCCGGTGGTGACTCTGTTTTCCACCCGGCTTCCGGATGTGTGCCGCCCTATGGGTACATTCAACCGTTCCCTTTACAGCCACCAGTGCTGTTCCCCCTGCTTCCGGAAGGATTGTGACCGGGATGTCCCCTGCAACCGCCACATTGCCGTGCGGGAAGTGCTGGATGCTTTGCGGGAAATTTCCGGAAAGGAATAATTTGGGAAAGGGGAGAAGAGCCTTTCATCCGGAAGATGAGGAGGGGAGATATCTGTATTCGGTTTGCTGCGGTTGATGGCGCCAAGGCGCGAAAATCCGGTTAATGCACGCAATCCGGAAAGCCTTCCCGCCGGAAAATGCCGCGGACCTGTTCCGCCAGTTTTGCGGACGCTTCCGGGGTGCCCTTCAAGGTATAATCCAGCTTCAATTCATCCCATTTGAATCTCCCCATCTGGTGGAAAGGGAGCACGTCCACGCGTTCCACGTTGCCCAGGAGCGCCGCATGGCGGGAGAGTCCCTCAATTTCTTCCAGATTATCCGTAACGCCGGGTACCAGCACATACCTCAGCCACACGGGCTTGCGGAGGGAGGCCAGGCGTTCCGCAAACTCCAGCGTAGGGCGCAGTTCCCCGCCTGTCAGGGAGCGGTACCGTTCCGGATTCCATGCCTTGATATCCAGCAGGACCAGGTCCGTATCCGCCAGCATTTCTTCGCCCGCATTCACGCCCAGATGGCCGGAGGTGTCCAGGCAGGTATGCAGTCCCAGTTTCCGGCAGCCTTTCAGCACGGCGCCGGTAAAATCAGGTTGGAAGAGGGGGTCCCCGCCGGAGAGGGTGACGCCGCCGCCCGCCGCCTGCAAAAAATCCCGGTAACGGGCTATTTCCCTGAGGACATCACCCGCGCTTCTGAGCCGGCCCCGCCGAACGTAGGAGGTATCCGGATTGTGGCAGTAGCGGCAGCGCAGGCTGCAGCCGGACAGGAAAAGGACAAAGCGGATGCCGGGACCGTCCACGGTGCCGCAGGATTCCACGGAATGAACCAAACCGGTGACGGAGCTTTCTCCGTCCGGATCATGGTTTTGTGGAAAAACCTGCGGCATCCGTGTGTCGTCCGGGTTAGCGGGTGTGGAAGGTGCGGTTGATGACCTCCTGCTGCTGTTCCCGGGTCAGCTTGATGAAATTCACGGCATAGCCGGAAACGCGGATGGTAAGCTGCGGGTATTTTTCCGGGTGATCCATGGCGTCGAGAAGCGTTTCCCGTTCCAGTACGTTCACATTAATGTGGTGACCTGTAGCGGCAAAGTAGGCGTCCAGCAGGGAGACGAGCTTGACGCGGCGTTCCCTTTCCTCCTTGCCCAGGGCCTGCGGAACGATGGAGAAGGTGTAGGAGATGCCGTCCAGGGAGTCGTCATAGGACAGCTTGGCTACGGAGAGCATGGACGCCACGGCTCCGTTCCTGTCCCTTCCGTGCATGGGGTTGGCGCCGGGGGCGAACGGTTCCCCGGCTCGGCGGCCGTCCGGCGTGTTGCCCGTCTTTTTGCCGTACACCACGTTGGAGGTGATCGTCAGGATGGACTGGGTGGGCAGGGAATTGCGGTAAGTGTGGAGCTTGCGCAGTTTTTCCATGAAATTGCTGACCAGGCTGCATGCTATGTCGTCCACGCGCGGGTCATTGTTCCCGTAACAGGGGAATTCCCCTTCCGTCTTGAAGTCCACAATCAGCCCCTCTTCATTGCGGATGGCTTTTACGGTGGCGTACTTGATGGCGG
>OCIU01000414.1_pt1 | contig 40379 bp, 27 predicted proteins | sample 1538471 | NCBI WGS metagenome assembly OCIU01 (sample SAMN04571693, study PRJEB22368) | human gut metagenome | biome: human gut; material: stool | host: Homo sapiens | place: Luxembourg | collected 2012-06-01 | reverse complement strand
TTGAATTGTCGGCTTTCAGCCGATGTTGAATTTTCGAATTTTGATTTTTCCTTTTTTAAAGGCTATCAAATTCTTCACTCATCACTCTTCGTTCTTCACTTAAAAGAGGCTATTGGATTTTTCACTTTTCTCTTTTCACTTTTCACTTAACAATTTCTCCCATTCCGTTCCATAAGGGTCATGCAACGTTGCTATGCCCACCTTAGCTGCTCCTTGGCAGTTGTCGTTGCGGTCGTCGATGAAGAGCGTGTCTTCGGCTTTGATGCCAGCCTGCTGAAGGGCCTCTACGAAGATTTGAGGGTCGGGCTTGGCCAGATGCATGGCGCAAGAGAGGAATATTTTATCGAAATAGTCGTCCACGCCATACTCATGTCCTTCGCCGTCGCGATAACCAAAGAAGTCGTCGGCACACTTGTCCCAATGCATAAAATTGGTGTTGGAGAGCAGATAGACACGATGTCCGCGTTTGCGGAGAGCGAGCAGCGCCGCCTTCTTCTCGTCAGGAATGCCCGTAAGCAGTTCGTTCCACGCCCAGATGATGTCTTTGTCGGGCACATCACACCGGCAGATGCTACGCACCTCATCACAAAACTGCTCCGTGGTGATGTCTCCCACCTCGGCAGCAAGGAACAGGTCTTCGACCCTATGTTCGCGCACATAGAACGCGATCTTCTCAAGGCCCACCTTCTCAAACGCCGCTATGCAACGCTCGTTGTCCAAACCTACGAGTATGCGCCCGAGGTCGAAGATAATATTCTTTTTCGATTCTATATTCATATTTCTTTTTTTCAAACAGCCATGTCTTCATTTTAAAAGGCCAATGTCTTAAATATAAATAACGCAAGCCATTTATTATTTCAGAAGGCCTTTAGCCGAAGCCATCCTCCTTTCATCATGCCTTTTCACAAAGCTTTCCTCCTTTTATCATGCTTTTTATTTATTCTTTTTGCCCTTGAAAAGCCTTACGATCTCGCCAATCCACAGCACAGGCGAGGTGAGCAGAACGATCCCTCCCCACTCGGCAGCCGACAGCGGCACCGTGCGGAACATCTGTCCGCCGAAGGTAACGATGATCCACTGACCCACGAGCACCATGGCGAGCACGAAGAGCAATGTGCGGTTGGCGAAGAGATGGTGGAAAGCCGAATGTCCGCTGCTGAGGGCCTTGGCGTTGAACAGGTTCCACCATTGCAACATGACGAACGTCGTGAAGAAGAGCGTCATCTCATGCACGTCCATGCCTGCGTCTGCCATGCTGCCACTTGCCCCAAGCATGGCGCCTCGCTCACAGTAGAAGAGGAACACCATCATCGGGAGGAACAGCAACAGGCCCACCGAGAGAATGCCCTTCGCGATGGGGCGCGTTATGATGAAGTCGGTCTGTCGGCGCGGCTTCTCCAACATCACGTCATGTGTGGGCGGCAGCGAAGCCAGCGCCATGGCAGCAAACGTGTCCATGATGAGGTTTATCCACAGAATCTGCGTCACGGTGAGCGGCAGCTCGGTGTCTATGACGGAGCCGCCAAGCACGAGCAGCAGAGCCACCACGTTGACTACAAGCTGGAAGAAGAGGAAACGCTGTATGTTCTTATAGAGCGAGCGTCCCCACATCACCGCCTTCACGATGCTGCGGAAGGAGTCGTCGATGAGCGTTATGTCGCTAGCGTTCTTCGCCACGCTGGTGCCCGAACCGAGCGACAAGCCCACATGTGCGTGGTTGAGAGCGGGCGCATCGTTGGTGCCGTCGCCCGTCACAGCCACCACCTCACCGTGCTTCTGCAACAGGTTCACGAGACGTTGCTTGTCGGTGGGACGGGCACGGCTCATCACCTTCATCTTCTCCACATAGCGATAAGCCTCGTCGTCGCTGAGAGCCTCAAAGGCGGGACCTGTGATCTGTGCCTCGGCTGGCGTGTGGTCATCCCACGCACCTATCTGTCGGGCAATCTCTATGGCTGTGGCTGAGGTGTCGCCCGTCACGATCTTCACGCCTATTCCGGCCGAGCGGCAGTCGGCCACAGCGTTGGGCACGTCCTCGCGTATGGGGTCGCTGATGCCCACAACAGCCTGAAGCGTGAGGTGCTCGACAGAGAGCGTGTCGGCACGTCGGCAAGCAAACGCCAGCGTGCGCATGGCCTTGTCTTGCCACTGGCGGAGCTGCGAGCGCACAGCCTCAGCGTCTGCCTCACTAATGTCGCAGAAGCCCATCACCACCTCGGGAGCACCCTTCACAAACAGCCATTCGGCGTCGTCAACGGCAGCCACCGTGGCCATATACTTACGCTCCGTGCTGAACGGCAGGCGGTCCGCCACGACGTTGTCTGAACGCAGCGAGCGATAGTCGGCACCCTGTCCTTGCAGCCACAGCAGCAGCGCGCTCTCCGTGGGGTTGCCTATGCCACGTCCCGAAGCATCGATGTCAGCGGTGGTGTTAAGGGCTATCGCCTCGTTGAGCAGACCGTCCTGTCCCTTCATCACCATGATGTCGGCCACCTGCATGCGGTTCTGCGTGAGCGTGCCCGTCTTGTCGGTGCATATCACGGTCACGGCTCCCATGGTCTCACAAGCATGGAGCTTGCGCACGAGGTTGTTGCTCTTGAGCATGCGCCTCATGTTCAGGGCAAGGGCAAGCGTCACAGCCATGGGCAGACCCTCGGGCACAGCCATGACGATGAGCGTCACGGCCATCATGAAATATTTGAGCACCACACTGGCCATTCCCACATAGTTGGTGGTGTGCCAGAGCGGCGAGGTGAGCATGTCGTGGGCAAGGAATATGACGAAGGCGGCGACGCTGATGGCGGTGCCTACCTTACTTATAAGTTTTGCCAACTTCGTGAGCTGCATGTTCAGCGGTGTCTTCACCGCTGTAATCTCCGTGGCCTTACGCGCCACCTTGCCTATCTCCGTTGCGTCGCCCACAGCCGTGACCACAGCCACGCCGCGACCCGACATGACCATCGTTGAACGCAGAATGAGGTCTGAGGGATAGGTTGCCTCGGTGTCGGCGGGATGGTCTTCGTCGACCACATGCTTTGTCATGACAGGCTCGCCTGTGAGCGAACTCTCGTCACATTGCAGGTCGGTGGCCTCGACTAGTCGCGCGTCGGCAGGAATTTCATCGCCCGTCTCAACAATGATGACATCGCCCACCACCACGTCATGTCTTGGAATCTCCGTCACGTCGCCGTCGCGTCTCACCTTCACGGGCTCCTCCTCGCCGAGGGCCGTGAGGGCGTTAAACTTACGCGCGGCGTCCATCTCAAACACGAAACCCACGGTTGTGGCTATGAAGATGGCGAGGAATATGCCTAAGGTCTCTATAAACTCGCCGTTTATAAACGCCAGTCCCAGCGACACGAGTGCCGCCACGATAAGAATCTTTATTATCGGGTCGTTATATTTTTCAATGTAGAGTTTCCACAGAGGTGTTCGCTCCGACGGCGTGAGCACATTTTCTCCATGCTTTGCGCGACTCTCCTCCACCTCAGCAGGCGTAAGCCCCGTCACAGGTTGCCCTGTCATGGGCTTCCCATTCATGGGTTTCCCATTCATCGTCTTTTTGTTTTCTGCTGTCATCTTTATAAAAAAATCTGTTGTCTTGACAATAAGCGTTGTCTTTTAAAATTTATAGCCTTCTTGCTTGATCTTTTCCAGCCTTCTTGCTTGATCTTTCCAACCTTCTTGCTTGGCTTTTCCAACCTTCTTGCTTGATCTTTCCAGCCTTCTTGCTTGATCTTTTCCAGCCTTCTTGCTTGATCTTTTCCAGCCTTCTTGCTTGGCTTTTCCAACCTTCTTGCTTGGCTTTTCCAACCTTCTTGCTTGATCTTTTCCAGCCTTCTTGCTTGGCTTTTCCAGCCTTCTTGCTTGGCTTTTCCAACCTTCTTGCTTGATCTTTTCCAGCCTTCTTGCTTGATCTTTCCAGCCTTCTTGCTTTTATCATCTTGTTCATTTATCGCGGTGCAAGGCTCCTTCCACAAGCTGCAACAAGCCGTAAAAACCGCAACACTGCCGCAATTAAATGCAAAGTTACGGTTTGCTAAAATTATATGCAAATAATAGATGTTACAAAACAATAAAAAAGAAGTTACAGCGACGTTTTCGTTTAAAAGTGCCCATGTAACAACGTCATTTTCAGCCCTACACGCCTATTTTTTTAAATTTATAACAAAAAAATTTGCACATCTCGCTCATTATTCTTACCTTTGCACCACAAAACTTATCACATCTCCATGTGACAAGTCGGGCTTTTAGCTCAGTTGGTTAGAGCAACAGACTCATAATCTGGAGGTCCTAGGTTCAAGCCCTAGATGGCCCACATTTCTATTACAGCGACTTACGCCAAGGCGTAGGCCGCTGTTTTTGGTTTCTGCGTAAACAATGCGTAAACAAACCATATCTTAATCGTGTCAATTAGTAAAATTCGTGCTCCCAATAGCCTACATCAACCACTTCCAAACCGGCACCACGTGTATTCCCTCTTCCGTGCCCTCCTCATCATACGTAATCAGCAGGCACTTCCAATCCTCGTGCGCCTTGGCATACTTCGCCAATGGTGGCACCTCCCTGTTGTATGTGGTCTCATCCTTGATGCTATAGGACACCTGTATGGCCAACTTCTCTTCAGGCACAATGAAGTCTATTTCCTTCTCAGCGTTTAGGAAAAACACATTCTCCTTGCCAAATCGTCTGCACAACTCCACCGCTACCATGTTCTCCAGTAATGATGTCTCTGAGTTCATCAGAAACAGGTTCAGCAGGCCGTTATCGATAAAGTAATACTTCTTCTGGGTCTCTTTCTCCGTCAGCTTTCCAACCTCATTCTCCATGGGCAATATAAGCCAGCTGTCAGCGGCATACCCCGCATAGTCAATCGTAGTAGGCACACTGATAGGTGACCCCGTTGACACAATCACATTCTTCAGCCTGTTATACGACAGAGGTTGCTTCACGCTCTCTGCCATTTTCTTAACCAGGATGTTCAGCACCCTGTCGTTCTTAATGTTGTTTCGCGCACAGATGTCACCCAAGTAGATTTTCTGGTAAAGACTTGAAAGCATTGCCCTTTTGTTCTTAAACGACAGGATTTCTGGCAGACCTCCGTAATATAAGTATTCATTCAGATGCCGCTTCACCTCACTTCTCTGGATAGTGTCATACTCCCAATGTTCCTTTAACTCGACATGCTGCGCTGCCAGATACTCTTTGAATGAATATGGATATGCATCATAGATAAAGAACCGTCCGCCAAGCGTGGTTGCTACCTCCTTGCTCAGCATCTTCGCATTGCTGCCCGTCACATAAACACGATATTTTGCATCAGCCAGTCGGCGCACAAACTTATCCCAGTGAGGAATATTCTGCACCTCGTCCAAAAACACCACCGGCTTCTTACCATACAGCTCCAGGTGGGCTTCCAGCAGACTGTTGAAGTCCTCCGTCTGGAATTCCGCCAGACGTTCATCCTCAAAGTCCACAAAAAGAATCTCATCCCATCCCTTTCCGGCAGCTTTTAACTGACGCACGCGCTGATACAGCAGGTACGATTTACCCGCATGTCTCACGCCAACAATCACATAGTTGCCGTTCTCTTCGAATTCAACGGGACGGTTCACAATCACCGCCTCATCCACCTCGCGTTGCTTACTGATCAAGCATTGCTTGAGGACATCTTTACTGATACTCATATAAATTGCATTTTATAAGAATTGTGCGATTTTATAAAGTCTGGTTTACAAAGTTAGGTATTTTTTATAAAACAAAATTTATAAACCATGTCTTTTTGCGGTAATTTCACACTTTTTTATCACAATTTTTTTGGTTTCGGCTCCTTTCACAATAAAGGCGTCATGTAAAGCGGAAGATAGGTGAAAAATATGGTTATTCCTCTATATGGTTAACACAAACTATCATTCTATTGGTCTCATCATCTGGAGGTCCTAGGTTCAAGCCCTAGATGGCCCACAACAAGAAAACAAGCAGTTACGACGCAATCGTAGCTGCTTTTTGTTTATATAGACCTTATAGAAAATGTCTTGTCAAAAAGACACAGAAGATGCTTTGTTGTCAAATGTTCTACAGAAACTAAAAAAGATCTGCTAACAAATTTTTCCGTTCTTTATTTCACTGTCCAAGAAAGAGAATACATATCTTGCACTTTGATAATAAAGCCCTGCTTTTTCATCCATTATTTTTTGATAAGTATCAGAATTAAAAACAACAGACAGGGCATCATTCATATTCATTTCTTTATTTTGACTCATCAACATAATGGCTAATTTTTTAACCATGTCTGCTTCCATTTCAAAAATCGACATTTGTTCCATGATATAGCTTCATTGCAACCCCCCTCCTTTCTTATGGCAATAATCGGTTATGTCATCAACCATCGACTTGAATGATTGCGTGTGTACATAGTCATAATGTTTATCCAAGAAAGACATTCCTTGGAAACGATGGAGATAATTGAATGCTTGCTTCATCGTTAGCCCGTGTTTTCGTCCGAACTCATAGATGAAGATCATAATCCAATCTAATTTATCGCTTATCGTATATGCCATGTCAAATGTTTTTGTTCCGAGTTGTAAAATTATAATTTTTATTTTAAACAACAAACCTTTCCACTATTTTTAGTGTTTTTTAGAACTGTTTTTCAATTATAACCGATGATTTCGTACCAAAGCGTTACAAACAGGAGCATCATTGCTGCCCCCTTTCCTGTTCTTCTTGTTTTCCGACAGAAAAACAATTTTTTTTCTTAAGCAAGGCTCATGCTGCCGTTTTAGGGATTTCCCTACAAACCAATAGAGATTCACGCCATTCGTCTTTCAATGTAACCGGCTACCTTTGCAAACAGAAAAACAAAACGGGCAGCAACCTGTTACAAAAGAAACAAAAACAGGCAAAACCCGTTAAAAAACCAAACGGGCAGCAACCTGTTACAAAAAACAAAAACAGGCAAACCCGTTACAAAAACAGGCAAACCCGTCATAAAAACAAAACAAGCAGCAACCCGTTAAAAAACACAGCTTATGAAAAGAAATGAATGGATGGCCCTTATCGTCACAACCTTTTTGATGTTTGCAATATGTCTTTCGGCATCGGCCAAAGGCAAGAAAACCGTGGAGCGCGGCATGACCAAGCAAGAGGTCATGACCATACTGGGGCAGCCCAAGCTGACAAGTTTCGACGCTTATGGCGACAGATGGGATTATTTTAAGATCAATGTCCTAACGGGCGAGAACAAGCAGATCACGGTTGGCTTCGACCTTAACGGAAGGGTTGTTGCCTACAACACGCGCTTTGTTGACGACAGCACAAGCTGTGATGCCGTCAACAACAGAAACAACGCAGCCACCGACAACGGTCAGCACCCCATCCCTCCATACGGAGCAGGGCCTGATGCGCCGTTCTTTTATGCCCACTGTCTCGACGACGCTTCCTTCGCAAAGCTATATAATAAGGTGAAGAGCGCCAGCTTCGACAACAACAAGTTTGACCTGCTTGAGGTGGCAAGCCTCGGCTGCTTCTACTCATGTGAGCAGACAGCACGCATGATGCGACAATTCTCCTTCGGCGACAAGCAGCTGAAGGTGCTCAGCATGATGGCCCCCCACATCGTAGACCTGCAAAACGCCATCGTCATCTACAACGTCCTCACGTTCGACAGCGAAAAGACCAAGGCGGGAGAGATCTTGCGCAACGCAAGACAATAAGACCTTTGTTGCGACACGTCCATAACGCCACCTCTCTCCCGCCCCGCTTTCCCTAAGCGTTGAGCTCGTTGATCTGACTTATCACCTCATCGTTGGTGCGTTGCATCTTGAAGAAGATGCGGAAAGCGACAACAAGGCCCACAACGCCGCCTATCACGCCGCCAGCCAAGCCGCCATAAACGGCACCCCTCACAAAGTCGGGAGCATCGGCAGGCAGAGCCGTCCATGCCTCCACACCGCTCCACAACAGCCACACAACAAAGGCGGGCATGAACAGAACCATCTGCACGGAGCGCTGGCGCTTCATGCGTGTGAGCTTGGAGATGGTGGTGAGCAGATTGTTCCTGCTGTAGTCTTCATCGCTGAGCGCCGAGACGTTAATGCGGTAATCGGCAATGACATCAACCACCACGGCCGCCATGATGAACAAATAGTTGAACCATGAGAGATGGGCAAACTCTTTGATGCCCAGCCACATTATGGCTATTACAGGAATGAGGCAGAACTCAAAATAAATATATTTCTTGATCCACGACATGCTCTTTTTCATGGAACGTATGATGAGCTTCTCGTTCACAATCGTCTGTTGGTTGAGCTGAGCCTTGAAATTCTCCATCTTTGAGCGCAAAACCTCGAGTTCGTTATAATTCTGATTGTTTTCCATATCCGTTGTTAGTGTTTATTTATTCGTTCGACATTTTTTTCAGTTGCACCCTTATTCGCGTCAGACGCACCGACACGTTCTTGGCGCTGATGCCCACAATCTCCCCTATCTCGTCATAGCTTATCTGCTCGAGCCACAACAAAATGATGGCTCTGTCCAGAGGTTGCAGACGCGCAATCCTGTCATGCAACATCCGCACCTGGGCCGTCGACTGCTCCTGTGAGTCAAAATAGTCGACATCCATAGACAGCTCAGCCTTCCTGTTTCTGCGTTTCTTGCGGTCGATGGTTATACATGTGTTGAGCGTCACACGATAAATCCAGGTCTTGATGTCGCTCTTGCCTTGGAACGATCCGTAACCGTTCCACAGCTTCACCAGCACCTCTTGAAAGAGGTCTGCCACCTCGTCGGCATCGTTAGAGAACATGTAACACACCGAATAGATCGTGCTACGGTTATCTTTCACAAGCTGCGAGAATTGTTGTTCTGTATTATTCATTTGCTTGTTCTTTAAATCTGTTTTCTGCTTCTTAGACAATCCACCCAAGGGGTTTACTACAGAAACGCAGTTTTTTTTCTTTTATTTCAGCACATTTCTGCTTTTGCCGATAAAAAAATCAGCACATTTTTGCTTTACCGATAAAAAACCACAGCAAGCTTGGCTTTGCCGATAAAGCATCACCCCGATGGTTTCTATCTAAGAAAAGTGCGGAAATACGCAAAAATATTTCGTAGAATCAACAAAATAGCTATTTTTGCAGAAGAAAAATGCGGAAATCCGCAAAAATCTTTCGTAAACTTAAGCCTTGACAAACCCCTTCTGCTTTTTATTTATAGAGTTGCACTTCAAGCATCCTTTTGTAGATAGAATGAATAACAAATGCGGAAATATTCGGGAAGATGCGGAAATAATCGGAAAATTTCCGCATTTTTACAGAAAAGAAGATGTTATTTCGTGAAACTTCAGCACGCAACGCCATCAAATTACGTCTTTCTGTTATCTCCATTTTATTACTCAGTAAAAACATATTGCAAAACGCTTCAATAACATGACTTCGCAAATGCCATGGTTACGCTTCGCAAATGCCATGGTTACGCATCCCAAATGCCGTGTTCACGCCTCCTAAGTGCCATGTTTACGCTTCCTAAATGGCATGTTTACAATCTTCATGTGGTGGTGTTTTGGCTTACAAACAAGCTTTGCAAAGGATGAAAAAATGTTAAAACGGAAGCATTTTTACCCCGGTTTTGCATAAATATACAGAATGACAGAAAGACAGCAAACAAAGTCTTATCCTTTCAAAATGTACAAAATTATAGTTAAAACTTAATCACGAATTGTTAACAGCTCTTAAATATACCCCTCTTTTGTCATTAAGCCTCTTTGAGGTCGTCAAAGAGGCTTAATGAGCTCCTCAAAGAGCCTCTTTGACAACGTCAAATGGGCACTTTCATTTTGTCAAATGGGCTTAACGGGAAACTGAATAAATATACGGCCCAAAGTGCATATTTATGCATCGTATGAGATGGCTAAATTTATTTCCTGAACCCGTTGGCGGAATTTGTGGGTTAAGTGGAGTTATCCATTCCTATGATCTGTCAAAGGCAAGTGTGGCTGACCTCCATTATATGAAGGATGTAAAACATACATGGATGAAAAGCATAAAATATTCAGACTGAAAGAATATTTAGTATCCACCCTTATGTCGTTGGGGCTTGAAGCAGTTTACGAGCAAGGAAGCCACGGTAAAGACAATTCCTACCCCCACCACACCTGTCCACCCGTAATGCTGCCAAGACAGACCGGAAACGAATGTACCGGCAGAACCACCCAAAAAGTAAATGGTCATATAAACGGTATTGATACGATTGATGGCAGATGCGTCAAGGGCTACTACGCTGGTCTGATTCGACAAATGGATGCATTGCATACCGGCATCAATCAGCAAGATAGCAATTATTATCCACAAATAGCTGTCATCCCCCCAAAATGCCAGTATCCATGCAGCCAACACTACGCATCCTCCGGCAATAGAGAAGAACCTCGCACCGTACTTTTGGACGTAGCTGCTGATGAAAACCACCGTAGATGCACCTGCCAGTCCACACAAACCGAGTGATCCGATAATGTCGTCGCTAGCAAAAAAAGGTTCCTGTTTCATCCGAAAAGCAAGGCAACTCCACAAAGCGAAGAACGAGCCATAAGCCAATGCCGCCCTCAGCGATGCTATACGCAAGTACGGGTATTGGGAGAGCAGGCGCGACAAAGATTTCATCAACCCTGCATAACTTTCTTGCGAACAGGAAGACAGCGTGGGTAGCATCTTGTGAATCATCAGGAAGCATCCGAGCATAAACAAGCAAGCTACAAAATAGACGGAACGCCATCCCCATACGTCAGCCAGAAAGCCACTGAATACCCGTGAGCCAAGAATGCCTATGAGCAGGCAAGATTGTATAATCCCTACGTTGCGCACCTTGTGCGCAGGGGGTGAATAGTAAGATGCTAACGGAATGAAAAATTGCGGCATAACCGAGGATGCGCCGGCAAGCAATGATGCGCCCCACACCCAATAGATGTTCGTGGCAAGGGCTATGGCAAGCAAAGCGCACGAAGATATGATATAATTGGTCAATATCAGCTTCTTTCGTGAGACCAAATCACCAAGCGGGATGACAAACACCAGTCCGGTCACATAGCCTATCTGTGTTAATGTCGCTACCATGCTAGCAGAAAAGTCGTTTACCGCGAAATCTTTTGCCATGCTACCCAACAAAGGTTGGTTGTAGTAGCAGTTGGCAACGGAAAGTCCGGTAGCAACTGCCATCAGAGCCAGCAGAGCTACCGGAATGCCTTGGCTCTCTCTTAATTCACACTTCATTTGTCGCCTTCTTTCAGTATGACACCACTTTCAATCCTATCAAGGATGCAATGAGCGCGAAGAGGAAGAAAAGCCGGATGGGAGTGGCAGGTTCCTTGAAAACGAATATTCCAATCAAAACCGTACCAACCGCTCCGATTCCCGTCCAAATGGCGTATGCAGTTCCCAAAGGCAAAGTCTGTACCGCTTTGGCAAGCAAAGTCATGCTCAGTACGGTAGAGGCAAGGAAACCGCTTCCCCACAAATAAAATCCAACTCCCGATGCCGCTCTCGCTTTCCCTAAACAGAATGTGAGGCTCACCTCAAACAGTCCTGCCAATAATAAGATTATCCAATTCATACCTATAATTTATTAAATTCGGGCGCAAAAATAAACAAACAAATCCTAATAGCTTTTTGCATTTGGTAAAAAAAGACTTTTCATTTGACAAAAAACATCTGTTTATTCTCGTTTCCGTATGCTATTTTATAATTTTGCACACTAACAACAGCAATGAACTATGGATATAAAGGAAATCATCAACCAAAGATATGCCATGCCGGACGCATCTTTGGACAGGTTGCGACAATGCCTGACTGAAGTCTCATATCCCAAAGGATTCCGAGTATTGGAATGTGGCAAGGTGGAGAAAGACATCTTTTTCATTAGACAAGGCATTGTCCGTGCCTATACTTCGGTGGATGGGAAAGAAATTACTTTTTGGGTCGGCAAAGAGGGAGCGACCCTTGTTTCTATGAAAGGCTATGTAAATGACGAGCCGGGATACGAAACAATGGAATTGATGGAAGATTCCGTCTTATATGTATTGAAAAGGAAAAAATTGAAAGAGTTGTTTTCGGAAGACTTGCACATCGCCAATTGGGGACGGCGTTATGCGGAGATGGAGCTGCTTGCCACTGAAGAACGGCTGATTTCTATGTTGTCCGCTATCGCTTCGGAACGGTATAAGGAGCTATTGGAGAAAGAACCAGATTTATTACAGCGATTGCCGTTGGGAAGTATCGCCACCTATTTAGGCGTAACGCAGGCAAGTCTGAGTCGGATTAGGGCAAAAATCACACGGCCGTAATACTGGTCGATAAACTCCGGGGGATCACCACTAAATTACTAAAAATCAGCGACATGTACAACCTTTTACTCATATTTGTCAACTTAAATTAATTCCGCCAACGGGTTTTCCAGACCACCAGATAAGCGTTGTGCCTCCTTTTCCCACATCGTTGGTTGGCTCAAGAACCTCCTGATCCGTCTTTTTGCCGTAGCGTGGCATGGGTGACATTAGGTGACATTAGGTTGTACTACCCTAGAAAAAGTTGAATGGATTTGTACTGTAAGCCTGAGGTTGGTTGAATGGTTTTCACCTTATCCCCAAACTCTGTTGAAGATGTTACAATAATATTGCTTTTGTCTATTCACTATCTGTTTGTAAAAAAGCTACAATGTATAGGGGCGCATTTTATTAGTCGTAATTAAACCTTTTTTAAAATAATTTTTTAAGTAGGTGTTCAAAATTAATTTAAATGATTCTATGCTCTATTTTGGTCTGTATGTTCAGCTCCGAAGAGGGAGTGTAGCGGGCTACACGACCGATGAGAGCTGGGCATACGGGCCAAAAGAGAGCGTAGAGGCATTTGAAAGCATTACCTTTTTTATAAGATTCATATATGCGATTAATTTTGAACACCTACTTATAAAATAGATACTTACTTATTTGCTTCTCACGTTGCCCCTTTGTGCTTTCGTCTTACTTTTCTTTATCTTCTCCGTACATCTTTTTATAGGTTTCGTTATAATGGATGATGGCATCTTGTAGTTCTCTGATTTTTCCCAAGCGTTTCAATACGCGTGTTTGTGTATGGAAAGCAGTTTCGTTTATAGGGTCGATATAGAAGATACATTTTACACAGCGCAAGACTGACTTATAGTCAGATTGCTCTACCGATGCGTTCATCAGTGCAATGAGTGGTTTGAGCAATAACTGTTCTGTGCTCGATTTGAAGGTATCGAGTACAGGTGCATCCATAAACGTGAGAAATTTTCCGCGACACACAATATCGAGAATAGGAATGCGACGCTCATACAGGTTGGCCGTTTCATCGTTTAATAAATTGAGCAGTGAAAAATAATCACAATGGAAGGTAGCTTGGGTGTCCAACTTAAATTTACCTGATTCGTAGACCAGAGTTATGCCTTCAAACTCTTTTAGAACACGTCGCAGATGGTTGATGGCCACGCTTTTTGAGTTCTTAATTTTTTCAGGCGTTTTGTAGCCCCACATTTCGTAGCCCAACTGTTGAGACGAAATGCCTCCTTCAGCGTTGTGTTGAAGGATGAGGCATAATAACAGACGTAGCTTGTCGGTAAATAGATAACTTATATCTCGTCCGTTGCGTCCGCAAGCTGTAAAGTTACCAAAAAGGTATAGGGTGTTGGGTTGTAAACCTTCGGCCTCGGGTTCGCTGTCGTTGTTTACGATAATTCGTCGGCGTTGCGCTCGATGTAATAGCCAGACACCGGTAGTAACAATGGCAGCAAGCAGAGCTATTATGTAGGGTAGCCATGACGAATGTGCTTGGTCGTGTACATAATTTTCAAATACCGCTTCGGTAATGGCTGGTGCGTTGATGCTGTAGGCACGTAGCGTGTTGTGATGCTCATCTTTATATTCGTGCACGGTAATAATGAAACGATGTAGCAACGAGTCGAAGTAGAGCGATGTTTCAGTTTCGATACGGTCGGGGTGTATTAGTATAGAGTCGCCAAGTTGACAGAAATGTCCGTCGCGTAATGAAAAACGGTATAGGTGAATGTACGAGTTTGACTTAAACTCAGAATAACCAATGGTGTAGAAACTGTCGCGTGTAAGCACCATCGATTTTGAGAACACGATATCGCGGTAGTGTTTCCAGTCAATGTTCCACACTTTTTCTACACGATTTGTACGCGTGTCGTATCGATGAAGATCGTAAAAGAAGCGGCGTCCCACCGTTTGGTCGCCCGACTCGTTTCCCATGCCGCCAAAGATGTAGGCATAGCGTTTGCCATCATAGCCCATCGATAAAAAATAGCGTGGGAAGCGTTCGCCCTGCACCTCGTTTAGCATGTGCCAATGGTGGTCAGAAACATTATAACTGTAAAAGCGTGAGCTGTATTGCATGTTAGCAAAACCGCCATAAATGATGAATTGCTGCGTGTCGGGGCGATAGAAAGATCCGTGGTGGTGCATCTGCCCCTCGTTTATCTGTACGGTGCTCTCAGCATTCCACTGGTAGGTGTCGAGGTTGAGGCTGGCCACAGAAGGTTCTGCCTCGGTTTTCTTCTCTCTAAAAGTCTCGTAACTATATAGCTTGTGGTGAGAGGGATCGATAAAGTTGGTGCCAAGGTACAATTTTACTGGGCAAGGTTGTGCAAACGGTTGTCGCTGCGTAGCACCTGTTACCACATTATAAATATATAAGGAATCGTTATTATAGTAAAGCAGTTGATGGTTAGGGACAAAAAAGTTATGACCAGCAGGAGAGTCTGACTTCCATGATAATAGTGGCGTCCAGTGGTAATGATCGTTCAAGAGCCAATAGGGCGAGTAGACAATGCCTACGGTGTGGTGTTGTTCATCAAGCACAGTTGTGCCAGACGTTTGTTTTAAAGGAAAGCGCCAGCGACTATCGGCATCACTCACCACCAGGTTGCGCATGGCAAACGAAGGTACATCGATGAGATAATCGCTTCGTCCAAACACAATGCTGGCTAGCATGTTATGGGGTAAGCTGTTCTTGCCCATAGGCAATTTGATGCTCTTTTGTTCACCATCAATGCTCATACTGATGGTTTGCTGCTTCATGTTGAAGGAAATGTGCACATTAAACCACTGTTTCAGCATGAGTTTCTGTCGGTTAAACCGTATTTTGATGAGACCTTTATAGCCTTCACGGTTTAGCTCAAAATAGTCGTTTCCGCGACCATCGTAAAACACATTGAAAATCTTATTTTCGGTTTTATCTATTACGCGCACAATATATCCCACTTCTTCGCGATAAGGTAGACGCATATCGAACGAGATGTCGAGGCGTTCAATAAATTGTTCTTCCTTGTCTCCAAACACACTGTATGAGGTGCGCTTTTCTATTGAGTTGGCAGGATTTAGAAAGGCAAGACCGCCCACCTTGGCATGAATAGGTGTTGGTAAAAGTATGAACAAGGTGGCGATGAATATCAAAAAGCATGTGTAGGCTTGATGGTATAGTATGTGTGCGTAGGATTTTATGTGCATAGGTATGATGTTGTTTTATTTGTTGCAAAGATATAAAAAATATTGTATAATATAAGTAATGGCCTCTTTTAATTACAATAATATGATTAAAATTCCCTTTTTATAGGGTTAATTAGGGATAAAAATAGCTTAAATTTACTTTTTATGGGTTATTTTACAGGCAGATTAATGGTTTTTTTCTGAAAATAACCGCTAATTAACCCAATTGTTAATATGTGAAAATGTACTTTTGCGTTTGTTAAATGTGGAAACGGATCAAACTATTTCGGTTTCTTGCATCCGTAATGATGTATGCTGGTGATAATTTAATGAAATAATAACAAACCTACAAAATATAATAAAACTATGGTGACAAAAAAACTATTTAATCTGCTTACAACTATTTTTCTTTTGGGTTGTTTAGCATGGATGGCTACGTCATGTAGCGACGATGATGATAAGGGTGGCTTGGGAACAGGCACCGTATCGGGTATTATTACTGACGACTATGACGCACCGCTTGAGGGCGTGGCCGTGAAGCTGGAGGGTGGCATCGCTACGGCTACCACCAATGCTAACGGCGAGTTTACATTAAATGAGGTGGCGAAGGACAAAGCCATTCTTACTTTTTCAAAGCAAAACTACCAAACCATCAGTGTTACCATCACACCGAAGAGCTTTAGCAATGGTGTGGCACTGGTTAACGCATCGATGATTTATGCCGCAGCTAAAATTTATGGTACGGTGCTTGATGGTAAACATGGTAATGCACCATTAGCTGGCGTACAAGTTAGCATTAGCGAAACACAGACGGTAACCACCGGCGCTGATGGTACTTTTGTCATTGACAATCTGCCTCTTGATGCTTACACCGTAACCTTTACCTATGATGGATATGAAACGGTAACTCGCACACTGGGCATTGATGGCTTTATTGATGGCACCGCAACGGTAGATGTAACAATGGGTGGCCGACAGATATTGCCTCACAAGACCCTTGACGACTTGATGAACGCTGACCACTGGTTCTTTAGCGAATATCGTGGTGGCCGCAACGGACAGGATTATCCTCACTTCGACTGGTCGACCGACTTTATGGCTACGCTCGACTTTCAAGGCGCTTGGGAAGAGCAGAACGAGGGTACCACCTTGCAGATACAGAACAATCCGGGTGACGACCAGGCACATCCTGCCGATTTGAACAACTTCGACTCGTATGTATATGGTCTGAAGCGCATTACTGAAGATAACAAGATTATGACCATACAGTGCCGCACACACTCGGCATCTAACGACGACCCCGCCGTTTGGGGCGTACAGGTGGTAGATATGAGCCAGGCATCGCCCTCGGCCGTGAAGCTGGGTGAAAACCGCACACTGAACAGCGAAGACTATAAGAGCGAGGTATTTGACTTGAGCGACTATGTGGGTAAAGACGTTATCATAGCCATAGGTATCTATCGTGCTCGTACTGGCGACTATTGGAAACAGTTTGTACTGCGCCGTTTGGCTTTCAACAAAACTGCTGTTAATGAGGGCTTCTGGGGCTGGCTGCCTGGAACAGCTATTAATGACGAACTGTCATCGTGGGGCCTTACACAAGAAATGGTGCGTTCGGCCATGCCACAAACAGTTTATAGCTTCTCGGGTGTATCGCCAATGAATGGCAACCGCGACAATTATGGCAGCGCTTACCACTCATGGCGTGATGTGAACCATTTGTTTGCCCTGTGGTCGTTTGTACCTCTGCATAAAGATACCGAGCCGTTTGCTGGCGAGGGCTTTGTGATGAAGACCAATGGTGGTGGCACACCTGTAAGCCTTACCGAGCCTCAGGCTTATGTGTATGCTAAATTCTCAATAGCTGCTGGCCACGACCACTTTACCTTGCGCTGTCGCAACTTTAGTAGTGCTAATCCTACAGTGTTTAAGCTTACAGCCATCACCAATGATATGGCAGTGAAGCACATTCTGCCCTCTAACGTGTCGGCCAACCAATGGGGCGAGGCCGGTGACGGCTGCGTAAGCTTTGTGCATGAAGATGGTGGTAAGGGCAACCCCGAGGCATACGCAACCTTTACCTATGATCTGACCGAGTTTGATGGCAAGGACGTAACGCTGTGTCTTGGCGTGTATAAGGGTACTGATAATGGCGATGAAAATAAGTTATGTATCTATAGTGCCAATCTTAACTAAAGCACACTCACCCCAAACATGACAATATCGTGGGGCGGTATCTTTAAAAGAACATCCCTTGCCGCCCTTCTTTTCCTTTTGAGACGAAAGTAAAAGGATTGTCTATATATATTAATGTGAAGTCGGCTGGCGGGGCACTCAACCTCGAGGTCCTCGCACAGCGACTTTTTGAAACGCTAAACGACACAACGAAATGATGAAAAAAACCTTATTACTGATAGGCGCTGCGCTATGCTGCATGGCCACACTCTCGAGTTGCGAAAAAGAGAAGATGAACAGCATGCACTATGACCTTGATGGCCAACCCTTGCCCACACAGCAAGGGGCTGAACTGGCTTCTCTCAACCTCTCGCGCGCCATCACTTTGGCCGACTCGGCCTTTGCACACAACTTTACAGGCAACACAATGAAACTGTTGCGCTACTATAACCCCATCACCAAGAGCACTGAGAGCGAGGTGGGTAGCGTGTGGATGTATACCAGCGCCATTGAGGCTGTGAACGGCATACTCGAGTCGTTAAAGGATATGCAGAAGCAGGTGCCTGACCTGTATGCACAAAACTATGAGCGCTATTTGGGCAGGCTGACCAATCTGTACGACGGACTGGAATATTATGCTGGCACCTACACCCTTACCTCGTACACACAGACCAAAAAGTGGACGGTGTATGGCGTAAACCGTGCCGACGATAAAGGGGGCGCTAACGTTACTGGCGTACTGAACGTGTATGACGACCAGCAGTGGATTATCCGTGAGTTGCTGCGTTCGTATAAAATCACTGGCAACACCGATTATCTGGCCAAAGCCGAATATCTTACCGACTATGTGCTGGATGGATGGGACTGTACCCTGAAGGCTAATGGCGAAGAGAATGGAGGCATAACCTGGGGCCCAGGCTATGTGACGAAACATTCGTGCAGCAATGGCCCTATGGTCAGTCCGTTGGTATGGTTGTATGAGATATATCGCGGCAAGGCCGATGAGATAACCTATCGCAAGGTTGACTTAAACGGACGCCGCTATGAAGTGACAGAAAAAAAGGCCGACTATTATCTTAACTTTGCCAAGAAAGTGTATGCTTGGCAGAAGAAGCATCTTATGAACGCTGATGGTGTTTACTACGACCTTATTGGTGCCAAGGCAGATGCTCCGCAATATGAATGGGTTAATGGTAAACAGTATCGTAAGGGATTGGCTTTGACTAATCCTTCGGGCCGAAGCTATAGTTATAATAGTGGCACCATGCTATCAGGCTGTGCCGACCTGTATCGTGTAACGCGTATCGCACAGTATCTTAACGATGTGAAGGCGCTGTCATTGGCTACTTTCAAAGTGTTCGCTTCGAAAGACCCTGTACGCGAAGGCTATTATGCTTACGCCGTAGATGGTTTTAACCCTTGGTTCAATGATGTGCTGATGAGCGGCTATGCCGAGGCCTATGGCTATGATGAAATGTCGCGCAACAGTCTTAACTATTATCAGGCTAACCTTAATTATGCATGGGCTAAGTATATGAAGAACGGTACGCTACCAGTAAATTTATTGGTGGGCTGGAGCCAAACGGCTGTAAACAATAAGGTGGAGGCCATGTTCTCATTTGCCTATGCTTCAGAGTATGCTGTGCTGGCTAACTGCCAACGCAAAATAACCGAATAACGTTTTCAAAGCAAACAATGTTATGAACATAAAGTCATTATTATTTATATCGGCTCTGGCCATGAGCTCGGCGGCGGCACAAGCGCAGGGCATCATGGTAAAGGGCAAGGTCGTTGACCAACACAACGAGCCTATTATTGGCGCTACCGTAGGCGTGGATAATGGCAAGGCCAAGACCGTGACCGACATTGACGGCAACTATACCCTTCAGGTGCCTGCCAATGCACAAATTGTTGTTAACTATATCGGCATGAAGCCCGCCACACAAAGTGTGGGGGGACGACGCGAGCTCAACTTTATATTGCAAGATGATGTAAACCAGCTACAAGATGTAGTGGTTGTGGGCTATGGTACGCAGAAGCGTGGCTCAATAACAGGATCGGTAGCTGCTGTAAAGGGCGATGAGATGATACGTACCAAGAACGAGAACCCGCAAAATATGCTTACGGGCCGTGTGGCTGGTGTGCGTGTTTGGCAAAAGAGTTCTGAGCCTGGCTCGTATAACAACAACTTCGATGTGCGTGGTATGGGAACACCGCTGGTTATTATCGACGGTGTACCTCGTGATATGAGCGACTTTCAGCGCATGAACGCTGATGACATTCAAGATATCTCGGTGCTGAAAGATGCATCGGCATCAATCTACGGTTTGCGATCGGCCAATGGCGTAGTGTTGGTAACCACTAAGAAAGGTCAGGCTGGTCAAACCAAGTTCTCGTATAATGGTTCGTACACTATACAGTCGCCCAAAAGCATGCCTAAACTGCTTGATGCTTATAAAACCATGACGCTGTATAATGAGCGAAACTTAAATAATGTGAATGGTGGTTCGAAGATTTATACCGACGAGATGTTTGACGAGTTTAGAAACGGTACGCGCCGCGAAACCGACTGGAACGACCTTATCTTTGCCAAGACATCGCCACAGAGCAGCCATAACATTACGGTGTCGGGCGGCAATGATAAAACCCAGTATTTCGTGAGTTTTGGTGCCTTCTATCAGGAAGGCTTCTTCAAGTCGGGCGACCTCAACTATCAGAAGTATAACCTCACCTCAAACCTTACCACTGAGGTGTATCGCGGACTGAAGCTGTCGCTCAACATCAACGCGATGAGCGACAAGCAGAACAACCCCTATTGCACATCAACCGACATTATACGTAACTATTGGCGACAGGGCGTGCTCTTCCCAGCCTATGCCGATGAGGCGGGCACCATGCTCAACTACGACGGCCTGGACCTGGAGGAGAACACGGTGGCAAAGATGACGGCCGACATATCGGGCTATCGTCGCTACAAGCAGAGCCAGGTGCTTACCTCGGGCATCGTAGAGTATGACTTTGGTACGCTGACCGATGTGCTGAAGGGCTTGAAGGCAAAAGCCATGTTTAGCTACGACTATCATTTGAACAACAACACTATCTATCGCAAGCAATACTATCAGTATGCCTACGACCCGGCCACACAAACTTACAAACAAAAGTTGTATGCATCAAGCGCGCCCAGCAATCTGCGACGTGAGCATTACGACACGCAACAATTCTTGTCGCAATATACCTTAAGCTACAATCGCGACTTCGGACCACACAGTATAGCTGCTGTGGTGGGTATGGAAACACAGCGCCGCACGGGCGACAACTTCTATGCCATGCGCAATCTGGCCTTCTCTTCGCCTTATCTCTTTAATGGCGTAGAGGAAGGACAGATAGCAAACAGCGCTACAGGAGGTATCTACTCGGCCAACTATAACGCCTTTATCGGACGTTTAAATTATAGCTTTGCCCAACGTTACCTTATTGAAGGTCAGTTTCGCTATGATGGTAGCTCGAAGTTTGCGAAAGGACATCGCTGGGGCTTCTTCCCATCAGTGTCATTGGGCTGGATGGTATCAGAAGAGCCGTGGTTTAAGAAGATTGGCTTCTTGAAGGGCATTGACCAGCTGAAGCTACGTGCCAGCTATGGAGAGATGGGCGACGATTCGGGCGCCAACTACGACTGGGTGGCTGGATATACCTATCCGTCGACGAGCGGAAACTCAGAAAAGGGTTATTACAACCAGTATGCTCCGGGCTTTATCTTTGGATCGCAGTTTGTGTATGCCGCCACACCGATGGCTATTCCTAACGAACTGATTTCATGGTATAAGGCTAAAACCTTTAACGTGGGTGTCGACTTCGATACCAATAACAAGCTGTTCGGCTTCTCGCTCGACTACTTCAGCCGTAAGATGACGGGCTTATATGAGTATCGCACCTCTGAGTTTCCTACCGTTATTGGCGCTAACCCGCCGCGCGAAAACGCCAATAGCAGCCGCAACTTTGGTATGGAGCTTGAGCTTCGTCACCACAACCGCATAGGTCGCGACTTTGTGTATAACGTGAAGGGCATCGTTACCATCACCCGACAAAAGTATCTCACCGCTATACAAAACGGACCGTATGCCAACGCCTACGATCAGTGGCGAAATGATCACCTAAACAATCGTTATCAAGGTGTACAGTTTGGCTATGAGGGTAATGGACGTTACCAAAACTGGGACGAGATATGGAACGAAACGCTCTATCATGAGAAAGACCTCTTGCCAGGCGATTATAAGTATCTCGACTGGAACGGAGATGGCGAGATAAACAGTCAAGACGAGCATCCATATGCCTTTGACCAAACACCGTGGATGAACTATTCGCTCAGTTTCGACTGTGCTTATAAGGGTTTCGACTTTAGTATGCTGTGGCAAGGTTCGGCACTGGGATCAATGTCGTACGAAGAGCCGCTCTACTCGATATGGGGACAGAACGGTGGTGGCGCCCTGGAGCAATATTGGGATCGCTGGCACCCCGCCGACGAGAACGCCGACCCCTATGACCCGAACATCGAATGGGTGAAAGGATATTATGCCTATACAGGACATTATCCTTCGGCCAACTCTACCTTCAACCGTGTTAGCACTGCCTATCTACGCCTGAAGCAGATAGAACTGGGATATACGTTGCCAAAGTGGAAGGCTTTCCCCTCGCTCAACTTGCGCGTGTATGCTAATGCCTACAACCTCTTCACCATCACAGGCGTGAAGTTTGTTGACCCTGAGCACCCCAGCGACGACCTTGGACGCCTCTATCCGCTAAACCGCACCTACACGTTTGGTGTGCAAGTGTCGTTCTAAGGCGTAGCATCGTTTAAAGGTATTATATATATAATGTATAACATCATTCACAGACAAAATATATGAAAAAAATCATTATATTTCTGGCAACAGCATTGCTTGCCACTTCGTGCGTAGACATGGATGTGCCACCAAAGAATGTCGTTACTGCCAACCAACTGCTATCTGATGAGTCGGGCATCGACATTTACATGGCGCGCTTGTATAGCTATATGCCGTATGAAGATTTTAAGTATCAAGGACAGTGGGGCTTCAACTTCAACGGATGGCTCGTGTCGCTAGGCATTGAAGGCACGGGCGAATGTCTTGACCGTGATGGCATCTGTGCGGCCTTTACGGGCGAGAATACTCCTTATTGGGGTATGGCTTTCTCTGAATTGCGTGATGCTAATTATCTTATCGAGAATCTTCCTCGGTATAAAGATAACTATCCTGAAATAATGTATAACCACTACCTAGGTGAGGCTTATTATGTGCGGGCTACCGTGTTCTACACTATGGCAAAGCGTTTTGGTGGTGTGCCATTGGTAACAAAGGTTATTCAATACCCAGCCGATGCTACCGAACTGGAGATGCCTCGAGCCTCAGAAGAGGAAACCTGGGACCAAGTATTGGCCGACTATGATAAGGCTATTGAGCTGCTGCAACCCACAAGCCCTAAACAAGGATACTGTAATAAGTATAAAGCGTTGGCATGGAAGTCGGAAGCCATGTTGTATGCGGGCAGTGTGGCCAAATATAACCAAACAGTGGCTGGACATCTCACAGGCTTGGGCAAGAAAACGGGCGTGCGTGTCATGGGCTTTGCCCCTGACCGTTGGGAGGCTGCTTCGCATAAGTATTTTACTGAGGCTTACAAATCAGCTAAAGAGGTTATTGATAGTAAACGCTACGCTCTTTATATGAAGAAATGGGCAGATGGCGATGCCGATGCACAATATCAAAACATGGTAGACATGTTCTTCGATGATGATAGCCCTGAGAATATTGACGTGCGCGAATATTCATACCCTACCACCACACACGCTTATGATGCCTACAACTCGCCATTCGTTTACCACAGCCCGCTATCGTGTGGCATGTGTCCTACCGAAGATTTTTGTGAGTTGTTTGATGGCTTCGACCGTTATCCTAACGGATCTATTCGTGTGACCGATGGTACATCGAACACCACAGGCCATTATGTGCTGTATGACCAGCCCATGGATTTCTTCAAAAACGTAGAGCCTCGTCTCAGAGCATGGGTGATATATCCTGGCGACTACTTTAAAGACCGTAACCAGGAGATACGCACTGGCACCTGGGTGGGCGCTGCTCCTATCAGTCCGCTCTTCGACGACTATTCGTATGCTACCTCGCAGAAGACCTATCAGCAACTGGATGCTTACACCAAGAAGCCTAAGCAGCTGTATCTTAGTTCTAATGCAAACAGTAGCCAAGAACAGGTGCCCCTTGACGATGGCACAACAATGAACGCTTCGGGTGCTAATGGCCCATTCTACGCCAATGGCGAGTCGTGCTTGACAGGCTTGATGATACGTAAATATCTTAACCCCAGCGCTTCGGCCGAGATAGGCGAAGGCAAGTCGGAACAGCATTTCTTGCTGATGCGTTATGGCGAGGTGCTGCTGAATATGGCTGAGGCTGCCGTTGAAATGTCGATGGCGGGCGTTTCGGCACCTGATGGTGCTGACCTGATGCAAGAGGCTACCAATGCGGTGAACGATATTCGACGCCGTGCAGGTGCCAATTTGCTCACCACCACATTGCCTAATACCGACGATGGCCGCGATATAGTGCGCCGTGAGCGTCGTAAGGAGTTGGCTTTCGAGTCGAAAACAAAGTGGGATTTGCGTCGCTGGCGTGTGCAACATTATGAGGGACGCGATGGCTTCTGGGGTGAGAAACGCGATAAAACGACTTATAGTGACGCCAGCCGTTATCGCTTCCGTGGCCTTTATCCTTTCTACTCAACACAGGCCAAGAAATGGTTCTTTGATGTGCATTTCCAGTTTATCAGCCAAAAAACGTTCGATTATTCGGTGCTTGATTATTACTGGAATATTCCTAATGGTGAGGTTACAAAGAGTGCTGTTATCGACCAACAACCTAACCGTTAAGGCTTGTGTATAAGCTTCATAAATAATCGTAACATTCAATGATAATGCCGCAGCATAGTGGCACAAAAAGAAAATAACGATATGAAAAAAATAGGATTTTTAGCTTTGTTGTTCGCCTCGATGTCTTTGGCGTCATGCGACCTCTTTGAGATGGACAACTACGAATCGCCCTCAGAAACTATACATGGCGCGGTGGTTGATGCCGAAACAGGCGACTCGATACGCACCGACCAGGGTAGTGAGGGTATACGTGTGCGTTTGACGCAGCTCGACTATAGCGAGAACGCCAGCCACAACCCCGACTTTTATTGCATGATGGATGGCTCTTTCCAGAACACAAAGCTGTTTGAGGGCATCTATAATGTGCGGGTTGATGGACCTTTTATCCCACTGGTGCGCGAGAGTAAAGATGGTGTGCCTCTGGCTAATGAAACAAAGGATGTAAAAATTAAGGGAAAAACCGAGGTGATATTCAAGGTGAAACCGTTCTTGCGTGTAGAGTTTGTGGGCTATCCCACGGTGTCGAACGGGCAGATAACGGCCAAGGTAAAGGTTACGCGTGGCGTTTCACGCGACGAGTTTAAATCGTATATTGAGCCGATGGGTAACTATGATGAGAGCTATCCTAACGTTACCGACATTCAGCTCTTCGTAAGCTACTCGTCATCGGTGGGCTATCGCGCGCGTGATGACCGCTGGTCGAATGCTATTGAGTATTCGGGCGATTCCTTTGAGCCGCTGCTCGGTACGCCTGTTACCATTCGCTCTACAAAGGGACAGGTTATTCCTTCTGGCCGACATGTCTTTGTGCGTGCTGCCGCGCGTATTAATTATGACACGCCGATGGGTAGTGGCACTCGACGTTGGAACTATAGCGAACCAATGGAGGTAATGATACCATAATTCCCTTTCCTATATTAATGTAAGATAAGTTATATAACGACGAAGGCGCGCCAATAGCAGTTTGCTGTTGGCGCGCTTTCATCGTTTTTTATGTTTTATCTCATTGTACTACCCTAGAAAAAGTTGAATGGATTTGTACTGTAAGCCTGAGGTTGGTTGAATGGTTTTCACCTTATCCCCAAACTCTGTTGAATAAACACTCATACAGCTGGTTCATGTAGAACATGCATTTTAGCAAAGTTTGAATGGCAAAAATATGCATTTTAGCAAAGTTTGAAGGGCAAAAACATACATTTTAGCAAAGTTTAAATATGATAACCTACTGGCTTTGAATATTTTATTGTACTTTTGTAATCAGAACAAGAAATAATCCTCAAATAGAGCAATTATGGTAGAAGAAAAAGTGATTCTGCAAGTCTTGGCTGAGCAACAGGAATATGTTCAAAGTTATGAACCCCAAAAGTGGGTCGGCCGATATGAAGAAACCCTTTTTGAATTAGATAGTCCGCTTGCACAAGTGGTTATCGGCGTGAGACGAAGTGGTAAATCAACACTCTGTCATAAGGTTTTATTGGAGCATCATGTGAAATATGGGTATGCCAACTTTGATGATGACCGCTTGGCAAAGTTGGAAACAGAAGACTTGAATACCGTTCTCTCTTGCATCTATCAAGTGTATGGCACGGATATCAAGTATATATTTTTAGATGAGATTCAAGATGTAGATGGATGGCACTTATTTGTCAATCGGCTGCTTCGCAGCAATTTACATTTAGTGGTGACTGGCAGCAATGCTAAATTGTTGAGTGGCGAGCTTGCCACTCATCTCACAGGACGTTACAATGAGATTCACTTGTTTCCTTTCTCCTTTTATGAATATTGCATGTTTCATCATGTTGACCTTACTGGAATCACCACCAAGGCTGACGCAGAAAGGAAGCGAGCCTTTTTTGACTACATCGCCGATGGAGGATTTCCTGAGATGCAAAACATGCGCAACAAGCGTGGCTATGTACAAAGCTTGATGGAAGCCATCGTTACCAAGGATATACAGCGTCGTTTCAACATACGCAACGTTAACGATTTGCGAAAGATAGCCAACCACATCATCAACAATGTCTGCCAAGAGGTAAATTATGATGATTTAGCAAAAATCATGAGCGTGTCGGATGTGACAGTTAAGAAGTATGTGGATTATCTGCGTCAAGCATTCCTTATACAATTACTCACCAAGCATTCCTTCAAGAGTAAGGAGCGCATCAGAAATGCCAAGGCTTATATTGTAGATTCAGGTCTTCAAAACAATCGTGACAATGCCTTTGCTGCAGAGGACATTGGGTGGCGCTTGGAAAATGTCGTTTACATTGAACTTTTGCGCCGATGCACAAACTCTTTTTTGGATATTTATTATTACAAGGAGATTCCTCGTTCTAAGGAAATCGACTTCGTTGTATGCAATCAAGACAAGGCTGTGGAACTCATTCAGGTAGCCTACGATATAGAAGGAGAAAAAACTTTCAAGCGAGAGACCGATTCGCTCATCAGAGCCTCTTCTGTCTTGCGTTGTGACAAGTTGACTCTCATTGCTTTTACCATCACTCGTGATTATAAGGTTGACGGTAAAAGCATCTGCATTGTGTCGGCCATCGACTGGTTACTGGGACGGCAATAGCCTTCAATAACAATAGTTTTTCCATCTGTAGATAAGGCTTATCTATTCTGCCTTCCGTTGCGTCCGTGCAAACAGTTTATCCACCACGAGGGCGATGGCACCGTCACCCGTAACGTTGCAGGCGGTTCCGAAGCTGTCCATCGCGATGTAGAGGGCAATCATGAGGGCCTGCATGTCGGCATCGAAGCCCAAGATCGAGGCTAAGGGCGCCAAGGCTGCCATGACACAACCACCTGGCACACCGGGGGCCGCCACCATGCAGATGGCCAGGACAAGGATGAAATGGAGGAAGAGCGGCAGACTGCACGGCATGCCGTTGACAAGACAGATGGTAAGGGCGCAACAGGTTATCTTCATCATCGAGCCCGTCATGTGGATGGTGGCGCATAGCGGAACGGTGAAGCCGGCAATGCCGTCGTTCACGCCGTTTTTCAACGTCTGCCTCAGCGTTACGGGTATGGCAGCTGCCGACGACGAGGTGCCGAGGGCGGTGAAATAGGCAGGCAACATGTTTATCAACAGGCGCAGGGGGTTCTTGTGGGTCAAGCCACCGGCAATGAGATATTCGTAAAGCAGGATGACCACATGCAGCACAAAGATAACAATGATGATCTGTGCGAAGACCAACAAGATGTGGTAAGCCTCGCCCGAATGGGTCATGCCCAAGAAGATGCCGAAGATGTAAAGGGGCAAGAGGGGTATGATGACCTTGGCAATGACGCCCGCCACTATGTCCTTAAACTCCTGAAACACCTTGTGCAAGGCTTGGCTGCGCATGTGGGCAATGCCCAGGCCTACCATAAACGAGAACACGAGCGCACTCATGACGTTGAGCATGGCGGGTATCTCTACCTCAAAGAACGGTTTCAGCTCCACGGCCTTGTCTACCGCCACCGGGACGGTGTCGGCAATGAGGCGGGGAAAGAGCGCCGACCCTGTGCCGTAGGCAAGCAAGCCCGCAAGGATGGTGTCGCCAAAGGCAAGGGCCACCGTGACGACGAGCAGCTTGCCCGCCCCATTGCCAATGTCGGCAATGGCTGGCGTCACCAGTCCGATGATGATCAGCGGTATCATAAAACCCAGAAACTGGCTAAAGATGCCGTTGAAGGTGAGAAACGTTCTGACGAGGGTCTCATTAAAGACGTTGCCGAAGACCACGCCCAACACAATGGCCACAATGATCTTTGCCAATAAAGGCAGTTTTGTTCTTTTCAGGTTCATAACTTTGTTTTTGCTGACATTTTGCGGATAAAAGTACAATTTTTTCAACAACGCACCAAGCCTTTCTCTGTTTTTCTCTGTTTGCAGGTGTTCAAAATTAAAGGCAGTCATGAATGATATGAAAATATTTGCGCACGTCATGACTTGTTGGCTTGCGTTTTTTTAACGACAATAGAGACAATAGGGACAATTTTTTTACATGAGAGAAAAAAGTGTGGCGCCGTGGGAAGGGATTTTAGATTGATCTTTCAATTAAAGAATTGTCCCTAATGTCTCTATTGTCTTTAAAAAAAACGTAGAAGAAAAGCAAAGAAAACGTTCCTGTTGTCTTTATAAACTGAGGGGAGAATGATGGCGACTACACTTTTTAGTTCGAAAAAGTGGGAAATATTACACTTTTTAGTTCGAATAATTGTAAAAGTCAACACTTTTTAGTTCGAATAATTGTTTTGTTGCAGAAAATGAGCTATCCTCTCCCCTTTCTCGCTCGACCTTGACCGATTGCAGAAAGGGCGCGGGGGGATGGGTAAGACAGGATGTGCATAGCGTTCTTTTGTCTTATTGGAGCACAAGGTTGGCAGGCACACCAAGCTCATGGTATATGTTGCGTGCCATATCGAAGCTTAGGCTTCGGCGCCCATGCAAAATGTCGCTGAACGTTGTTGGTGACACACCAATGGCAGCGGCAGCCTCCTTCTGTTTATATCCTTTCTTTCTAAACGCCACCTTTATTGCAGCTATTAGTGAGGGCTTCACTCTCCATGGATGAGGGTCTTCCTCACACTCCCAATTGTATGCTGCTTCGCTGAGCACCTTCATCTCTTCCTGCTCTTCCTCGCTGAGCAAGTCCATGCCACCAAGCTCTGTGCCTTTCTCCAACAGTTGCTCAAGCCGAGCATCAACCTCCTCATATTTTTTATTATCCTTAATTGTCATAGCTTTAAATCGTTCTAATGTTTTTTATTTTATCATATTCTGCATGTGTGCCAACAAATCTAACATGTAAGAAGCCGCCATAGAAAAGCTTCATTGCCGTTCTTTTGTTTTTGCAAAGATATAAAAAGTTCACAGATTAGAGAACTTTTCTTATGTTTTAACATTTAAAGCTATTAAAAGAAGAGTCCTTCCCTCCATCAGAGAGAGGGGCTCTTCCAAAAGCAAAAGCTAATCCCTCCCCTCTCCGACGGAGGGGAAGCCACCGAAGGTGGCGCGGGGGTGGGGCTGTAGGGGCGTTCTCTCTTTGCGCGGCGCGGGGGTGGGGCTTTAAATTCGAAAACTCAACATCGGCTGAAAGCCGACAAGTCAAAATACAAAAGTCAAAATTCAAAATTCCTATATCCCCTTCACGTCTTCCAGAACCACCTCTTGTGCGTAAACCACGCCGTGAGGGCCATGCACAACGCTGTGAGCAACACACCCTTGAGGAAACCCGTGAGAGGCTGTGACGACAAGGAGTCGATGTAAGGGTAGATATGCGTGAGGATGAGCACAGGTATGATGACCATGGACGCCGAGACGTATGCCACCATGGGGTTCTTGCCCACCATCTCAAGAGGAGCACACAGCCAACGCACATGCCAGTGGTCACACACGACGGTGAGCAACAACAGGGCGTAGAAGGCCAATCCACAGGTCACAAACAAATAACTCAACGTCACGTCGTCCTTGCGGATGCCTCCCTCGTAAGACTCTAAACATAAGCCTAACAACAACAGATAGGCTCCTGCCGACGACAAACGCTGCCAGAAATGAAGCGTGGGAGATGCTGTGACTGAAGAAGATCTATGATTGTAGACCTCTTGCTTTGATGCTTCTTGCGATGATGCTTCGCGGCTGGAGACCTCTTGCTTTGCAGCTTCTTGCGATGATGCTTCGCGGCTGGAGACCTCTTGCTTGGCTGCATTTTGTGATGAGGCATCTTTCGAAGCAACTCTTTGCTTAGCAGCCTCAACGCCTGGTGTGCCAGCTTCGCGGCGTGAGCGCAGCAACCATGCTGTGAGGGCTGTGAGAACCATTGTGGCGACGAGGTTGGCGACGAGGTGACGGCCAAAGAGCAACACAACGTTGACAATGATCAAGGCCAACGACAAAAGAGCCACGGGGAGAGCGAGGGCATTTTCTTTATCCTTCATCTCTTCGCTTCTTGTCCTTACCTTGTTTTCGTTTTCAAGAACAACCTTTTCATCATTCTTTACCTTGTTCCCGTTTTCAAGAACAGCTCCTCCCCCACCCTTTAACGGGTTCCCGTTCTCAAGAACCACCTTTTCATCATTCTTTACACCGTTCCAGTTTTCAAGAACAGCTCCTCTCCCACCCTTTAACAGGTTCCCGTTCTCAAGAACAGCTTCGCTTTTTTTCTGATAGTTATCCACAAGCCCCTTGCTCGTGTCGTTGGCTTTCATCTTTTCGAGCCATTGCGCAATCCATTCGCCAGCGACGGTGCCGGGGATGATGATGAGCAGATACACTTGGTAGGCGGGGAGGTAGAGCCAAGGCAGCCATGAGGTGTGGATGAGAAGTGCGGGCCATGAGTTGGCGGTGTGGGCAGCCATGAAGAGAGCAACGAGGAACGGCAGAAGAGCCAGTCGGCGCAAGGGATGGCCGATGGTTAGGAGGTAGATGATGGAGCCTGTGAGCGACACGTTGGCGAGGATAAGCATTATGCAGTCGCTGTCGATGAGGCGGAAGGGTGCTCCGCCCGCATAAGGTTGCAGCAGCATGAAGCCGACGGCAACGAGGTAGGCGCTCCATGTTATGGCCCTTGCCTTATACGGGGACAACCCGAAGGGGTTGGGCATGAACATGAGGCAGAGGAGGATGAAGAAGAAAATGGGCATGGCGTAGCGCATCCACTCCTGTTCATAGCCAAGCATGAAGGGGAAGGCGTGTATGATGAAGATGGCGAAGAACGTGAGCTTGACCCACCGCTGAACGGTCTTCCATGTGAGCTTCATTATGCTCTCGCCCTTGGCGTGCTGTCGTCCGAGGGAAAGGGGTATGGCTGCTCCCATGGAGAAGAGGAAGAAGGGGAAGATTATGTCGACCCATGTTATGCCGTAGATTGTCGGGTCAAACACATGGTCTGGTGGCGGCACTTGTGCATGATACATCCACCGTGGCAGGACAGAGAACGCCTCCATGGCAGAGAGAACCATCGTAATGATGGCGTAGCCGCGCAGGGCATCGAGAGCGTGTGCGCGAGGTTTCTGGTTGTTGTTTCCCATTTTCTATGGTTTTTGTTTATTACATTCCAAAAAGTGAATGGAAGCTACCTGACAAGAAAAGCATCTGTCTGATAACTTCCATTAACTTCATTCTATTAACTTCGCGAGCATAGCGAGCTAACTTTCTTTCTTAAAGATTTAAGCTCCCTTTTTTCCGTCACGTTTCCAATAGCGCTCGATGTCCTCAAGCGACATGCCAGCGGTCTCGGGCACCAGACGCCACATGATGAGCATGTAAGGCACACACATCACTGCGAAGAGCACGAAGGTGCCGGCCGGTGTGAGCGTGGCGAGCATCCAGGGTGTGAGCTGACCAATGAGGTAGGTGCCTATCCAGAGAGCCAGACCTGCGATGCTCATTGCCAGACCGCGCACGTTGTTGGGATACATCTCCGAGAGGAGCACGAACACCACGGCACTGATGCTGATGGCGCAGCAGAACACATAGAGCAGGAAGAAGGTGAGCATGAAGTAGACCGAGAGGCCCAACTGCTGCTGGAAGGCGAAATAGACAGCTATGAGCACGAGGCAGGCAATCATGCCCGACACGCCATAATAGATAAGTTTCTTTCGTCCCACGCGGTCGATGATGAGCATGGCAATGATCGTGGTCACGGTGTTGACCACACCCACGAGCACCTGACACAACAGCGGGTCACCGATGCCGGCATCCTTGAAGATGGAAGGACCATAATAGAGCACGGCGTTGACGCCCATAAACTGTCCGAGGATAGCTATGCACACACCAATGACGACAGCCTTCAAGATGCCGGGCTGCAGCAGGGCGCCCCACTCGCTCTTCACCTCTGCCGAGATCATGGAGCGTGTGTCGTCGACCTGTCGGTTCACACCCTCGGGTGTGAGATACATCTTGCCGTAGATGCCCCTTGCACGCTCAACGCGGTTCTTGACGATGAGCCAACGGGGGCTCTCGGGAATGACCATGATGATGAGGAGGAAGAAGAGGGCCGGCAGGGTCTCCATGCCGAGCATGCCTCTCCACACCTCGTTCACGAAGATGAGGCTTATCCATCCCTCGCCGGGCTGTGTGGTCAGCGAGTGGTTGAGCAGGAGATAGTTGACAAAATAGGCAGCGAGGAAGCCCACGGTCACGGCGAGCTGATAGAGCGACACCATCTGTCCGCGGTAGCGTGTTATGGCTATCTCAGAGATGTAGACGGGTGCCACGATAGAGATGATGCCTATGCCCACGCCGCCAATTATGCGGTACACCACCAGCATGGTGAACGTTGTGGAGATGGCGCAGCCTGCTGCCGAGACGGTGAAGAGCACAGCTGAGATGAACATCGTGGGCTTGCGTCCGAGACGGTCGCTCATGATGCCTGCCACGCTCACGCCGGCGATGGATCCTATAAGGGCGCAGCCCACATACCATCCCTGGTTCATGACGTCGAGGTTAAACTGTCGGCCCACCTGGTCGATGGTACCTGATATTACGGCTGTGTCGTAGCCAAAGAGCAAGCCTCCGAGGGCTGCAACCAAGGCTAAGAAGAAGACATAGCCAAGGCGAACGGTTTGTTGCATTTTTTTACTTTTTTACCTTTTTACCTTTAAAGGTTGAAATATTCCTTGTATCTATCATAAAGGTGTCCTGCCTGCAAGTAGGCCGACTGTGGACTCATGAAGTGGGAGAACTCGAAGGTTATGGCCTTGTCGTAGCCGCAACGCTTGGCTGCCTCCAGCTTGAGACGAAGCTTGTCAAACTTGATGGGTAGGAAGTGGATGGGCATGTCGCGGTCGAAGGTCTCGGCGTTGGTCCAGCACTGCATGCCGTAGCGGTCGGCAAGCTTCTTGTTCACAGAGAAGAAGGCATCGAGCTCATCATAGTCGATATGTCCGTCCTGGAAGGCGCATGCGTCGACCACGTCGTGAATGCCGTCGAAGATCTCGTTCCACTCGCGCTCGTGCTGCTCCACGCTCACCGCCTGCTCGTTGGTCATCTTGCCTGTGCCCATGACCGCCTTCTTGCCGTCGATCCATGGCGAGATGAAGACGGGCAGACCGCCAGAGATGTCCTTACACTGCTTGCCTATGGTGTGGAACGTCTTCACCGCTCCCTTTGTGGCACGGCTGATCTCGGTGCTTATGTACCATCCCTTGAAGCTCTTGTGGTGGCCATACATCTTCCACACCTCGTCGATGACGTAACGGTTGTCCTCGATCTCGTGTGACATGTCGCCCGTATCCCAGTAGTGGCCCGAGTCGTAGAGTCCGAAATAGAACTTCATGCCATACTTGTCGGCCAGGCGCAGATACATGTCGATGAGGTCGACCGACGGCATGTAGCAGCCCTTCTTCAGCAAATATGGTGAGGGGTAGGTTATGAACTTGCGGTAGCCGGAGCGAATGACGATGACCGTGTCTATGCCGATAGCCTTCATGTACTGGAAGTCGAGGTCCCACTCTTTCTCACCCCAGTTCTGGTGCGGAATGTCGTGAGAGATCTCGTCGAGGAATGTGCCAGTGATCTTCAGTCCGTTGTTCTTGGGCACGATCAGTCGGCTCTCGCCTCCGGCACCTTCGGGTGTGATGATGGGTTTAACCTTGCTGTCGTCTTTGGCCTGCAAGATTGACGGCACAGCCAACGAAGCTGCGCATCCTGCTGCCAGACTTTTCAAAAAGTGTCTTCTGTCTGTCATGTTTCTATATAATATGGTTTAGGTTCATTTCATGCACCTTTTCTCGCCACGGCAGAGCTCAAGCAAGCTTGGCTCTGCTCATCTGGCTTAACGAAAACGTTCCATTTCATGGCACCTTTTCTCGCCATGGCAGAGCTCAAGCAAGCTTGGCTCTGCTCATCTGGCTTAACGAAAAGGTTCTCTTATTTCTCTATGGCCCGATGTCTTGCGAGGAGACATGCACCGATCACGCCCGCCTTGTCGGTGAGGGCCGATGTGGTGACGATAGAGTCTTCGCTCACCATGTTGAGCGAGAAGCGGTGAATGCCCATGCGTATGGGCTGCGTCAGGTTGTCGCCCGTCACAGAGAGGTCACCGCCGATGACCAGCATCTCGGGGTTGAAGATGTTTATAATGCCGGCGAGGTTGTTGCCCAGCTCCGTGGCCATCTGCTGCAGGCTCTCTATGCTCAGCACGTCCTCACGCTTTATGGCGTCGAGGATGTCTTGCAGGCTCAGCTCCTGCTCTGGGTTCGGACGGTGCGTCAGGATAGACACGGCACCGTCGGCAAGCTTCTGCTTCATGTGGCGTTGCAGCGCCGAGCCCGACGCCTCTGTCTCCATGCATCCTGTCTTTCCGCAATGGCATATTATGCCGTTGTTGTAGATGTGGACGTGTCCCATCTCGCCCGAGTAGCCACTCTTGCCGAGACACATCTTGCCGTCGATAATGATGCCTATGCCGAGACCCCAGCTCACGTTCACGAACACCACGTTGCGTTGTCCCTTGCAGCTGCCTTTGTACCACTCGCCGAAGGTCATGCAGCGCGTATCGTTGTCGATGCAGGTGTCGATGTGCAGGGCGTCGGTGAGCGCTTCTGCCAGCGTCTTGTCGAGGCAGGTGAAATAGTTGTGGGCCTTGCCCTCGTATGGGTTGACGCGTCCGCCCACGGTCATGCACGCCTTTATGATGTTGCTGCGCTCAATGCCCGACTGCTCGATAAACTGGTCTATGAGGGCGATGAGGGTTTCGAAACACTCAAGGTCGTTGACGTAGTCGTATGGTATCTTATAGTTGCTGCTCACGATGTTGCCGCAGAAGTCGGTAAGCGCGAGGTTCAGACGGTCGTGTCCGGTGTCGATGCCGAGAAAATAGCCTGCCTCGGGTATGAGGTCGTAGACACGCGGTGCTCTGCGCGAGTGGTTGTCGCGTTTACCTGTTTCGTGCACCATCTTGGCTGAAATCAGCTCGTTAAGCGACTTCGTGGCGTAGGGAATGCTGACATTCAGGCCGGCGGCAAGCTCAGCCACCGTCTGGTCACCCTTCTCGAAGAAGAGGTTTAACAAAGCCACGTTTGACTCCGTGAGCTTGTTCTCTTTCAGTATTGATTGATTCATAACTTCTATTTTAGCAGGTTATAGTTATGTTGTTTTTTCTTTATGGTTGCTTTCTTATTTCTTTATTGTTGCTTTTGTGCTGCAAAGATATGGATTATTCTTCATTGGAAGCAAATTAAACCCGTTAATTATTACTAATATCATAAATAATCTTTTTTAATTTTGTTCTTTTCTTCATCGGTTCGTCATAAAATGTCACAAAAGGCAGCAGAAAGGTAATTTTTACGAGGTGTCAGCATGGCTAAATGGGTGAAAACTAAGGAGAACAACAGATGTAGTTGTCGTGTGCGCGTACGTGTGTTTATAAATATGAGAGAAAAAGAGAAACGGAGAAAAAAGGAGGGAAAAGGAACAAAATTAGAATTAAATTTAATTAATTATTATATTAAATAAAAATAATTTTGTTTTTATTTGCTTTATGTTTAACTAAATTGTATTTTTGCACAAAAATAACTCATTGACTTAAAAACGCCGACAGTTATTCTCCTAAATTATAAGACCAAACAATATGATGAACCAACAAGAAAACAGACGTTACAGTTTCGTTAAACGGACGTTCTGGTCAGCAATGCTGATGATGTCGCTGTGTGCATCAGGCGCACAAGCACAGACAGTCTTGAAAGGAACCGTTCACGACTCATCTGGAGAACCCCTTGTGGGTGTTACCGTTGTGATGAACGGCAACTCAAAGACCGCTACCGTGACCGACATTGACGGTCGCTATTCCGTAAACGTGGGCCCCAAACAGAAGGCCGACTATCTCTCGTTCTCTTATGTAGGCATGAAGCCCGCCAATGTCAAGATTGGCGGCAAGAGCGTCATAGACGTAACGTTGCAGGACGACAACACCAACCTGGCCGACGTTATCGTGGTGGGCTACGGCACAGCACGCAAGGAGTCGCTCACAGGAGCCGTGGCTGCCATGAAGGGCGACGAGCTGCTCAAGGGTCCGTCGACCAACGTGTCGAGCTTGCTCGGCGGTAAGCTCCCCGGCATCTCGTCGGTGCAGACCTCTGGTGAGCCGGGCAACGACCAGGCATCGCTCCGCATCCGCGGATCGCGCATGGAGGCCCTCTACATCGTTGACGGCATGCCCCGTTCTATCAACGACATCGACCCCAACGACATCGAGAGCGTGTCGGTGCTGAAAGACGGTGCCGCCGCTGCCGTGTATGGTCTGAACGCCGCTGGCGGTGTGATCATCGTTACAACGAAGAAGGGTGCCGAGGGCAAGGCAAAGGTGAGCTATGACGGACAGTATGGTCTGTCTGTGAACGCCAACTTCCCCGAGTTCATGAACGGTCCCGAGTTTGCTCATTATTATAACATGGCCGAGATGATGGACCAGCTGGCCAACGGCACCATCACCAGACGTGAAGACTATGTGCCCCACTTCACCAAGAAAAACGTGGAGGCCATGCTCAACGACGACCCCACCGACGGTTTAGACAACGTCAACTACATCGACAAGGTGTTCGGCACCGGCCATCTCATGAAGCACAACCTGTCGGTTCAGGGCGGCACAAAGGCCCTGAGCTATTATGTGGGTGGCGGTTACATGAGCCAGAAGGGTAACATCGACAACTTCGACTACCGTCGCTACAACCTGCGTTCAAACCTGAACGCCGACCTCGGGCGCGGATGGAAAATGGACCTTGGCCTCGTGGGCACCATAACGCGCAAGAACCAGCCCCGTTACAACTCGGGCGGCTCTGACGGTGTAGACGCTGGCGGCGAGACAGGCTGGCTCTCTATCGGCCATCAGACCGTTATGATGCGCCCCTACCTGCCCGAGAAATGGAACGGCCTCTACACAGGCGCCATTCCCAACAACAACTCGATCGTGTACAGCCCCTTGGCTGCCATCTACGAGAGCGGCTACAAGAAGACCCGCGCAACAGAGATCAACAGCAACTTCTCTATAAGCTACGACGCTCCATGGCTCAAGGGCTTGAGCTTCAAGGCCACAGGTGCCTACGACTATCTGTCGTCACGCAACAAGAACCTCTCTACGGCCTATCAGACCTACGCTCCCAACTCGGCAGGACAGCTCATCATCTATAACGACCCCGAGGCAGTGCAGCAGAACCAGCTCGCCGAGGGACAGTACACCACCGAGCAGATGGTAGGACAGTTCAGCGTGGCTTACGCCCGCATGTTCGGCAAGCACAACATCGATGCCATGATGCTCGTCGAGGGACGCGACTTCAAGTCGAGCTCAATGGCTGCCTATGCCGAGAAGATTCCTTTCGCCGGTCTGCCAGAGCTTTCTTACGGCACACCGCTGGCAAAGGACTCGCAGAGCGGATACAGCGGCCACACACGCACAGCAGGTTATGTGTTCCGTCTGAAATATGACTACAACAACACTTACCTCGCCGAGTTTAGCGGACGCTACGACGGCAGCTACAACTTCAGCGGCAACGTGTCAAGCAAGCGTTGGGGCTTCTTCCCCTCGTTCTCTGCTGCATGGCGCGTGTCTAACGAGAAGTTCATGGAGAGCACCAAGAGCTGGCTCAGCGACTTCAAGCTCCGCGCCTCAATGGGCTTGCTGGGTAACGACGCCGTGTCGGCCTACTCGTTCCTGAGCACCTACTCGTTTGCCGGCAACCGCGTGTTCAACGGCAACATCTACAGCTCGCTCTACACCAGCTCTGTGGCTAACCCCGAGCTCACATGGTCAAAGACCCGCACCTCAAACCTCGGCTTCGACCTGACGCTGTGGGACGGCAAGCTGGGTCTGGAGTTCGACTGGTTCTATAACCTCAACTACGACATCCTCGCTTCTATGGCCGGCGACAAGGCTCCATCTATGGGTGGCTATTTCCACTCGGTGGCAAACCACGACCGCTACGCCAACTACGGCTTGGAGTGGACTGTCTCACACCGCAACAAGTTCCAGCTGGCAGGCAAGCCCTTCCAGTATGGCGCAAGCCTCAACATGACCTACGCCAAGAGCAAGTGGCTGCGTTATCTCGACCAGCCCAACATGCAGGAGTGGCGCAAGCATGTGGGCACAAGCGTCGACGCTTGTGACGTGTGGATTGCTGATGGTCTGTTCCGCTCAGAAGAGGAGATCGACAACTCGGCATGGTATGGCTCTCGTCCTAACGTCGGCGACATCAAGTATCGCGACATCAACGGCGACGGCAAGATCGACGAGCAAGACCGCGCACGCATAGGCCGCAGCAACCGCCCGGAGATCATGATGGGTCTGAACCTCAACGCTTCATGGAACGGCTTCGACCTGAACATGCAGTTCACAGGCGGCTTCAAGTTTGACGTCTCGATGCTCGGTACCTATTACAACTATTGCGACGACAACACCATCTGGACACAGACCTTCAAGGAGGGTGCCAACTCGCCCCTCTGGCTCGTGCGAGACGCTTACAGCATCGACAACCCCAACGGCAAGTACCCGCGCATAACCCTGTCAAACGTCACCCACGGCGGCGACAACGGCTTGGCCTCAACCTTCTGGATGCGTAACGGCAACTACATCCGTCTGAAGACCGCACAGCTGGGCTACACCCTGCCCAAGCAGTGGCTCCGCACCATCAACATCGAGCGCGTGCGCCTCTTCGTCGAAGGCTCTAACCTCTTCACCATCGACAGCCTGCCCACCGGCATCGACCCCGAGTCGCCGGGCGTGAACAACGGCTACTATCCGCAGCAGCGCACCTTCCTCGGTGGCATTAACATCACTTTCTGATAACTTTAGCTGATAATCAAGATGAAAACAAAATATATCGTTTCGTGTCTGTTTGCAGCAGCGATGGGACTGACATCGTGCAACGACTTTCTCGACATCGACCCCACAAACAAGGTGACCGAGAAGCTGGTCTGGAACGACGTGTCTACAGCTGAGCTTGCTGTCAACTATTTCTATGCAGACATACCATACCTCGGTAGCTTCAACAACTACCAGTGTGCAGCAGGTCTTACCGAAGGCCTCACTGATGAGTTTAAGTATGGCAACTTGTTAAACAACTCTGAGTGCTACATCCCCAACCAGATCTCTTATGCCGGTTCCATCCTGACGTCCTCATACACCGACGTCTACATGGGCGTGTGGGGAAGCACCTACGAGGAGATTCGCCGTGTGAACGAGAGCATTGCCAAGCTCCACGCCAGCTCCTTCTCCAAGGAGAACCAGGCACGCCTGGAGGCAGAGCTCCGCTTCTTCCGCGGAATGTACTATTTCGAGCTGCTCAAGCGCTACCACCAGGCCATCATCTACGATGAGGACCTGTCGAAGATCAACACCAACAAGGCGCTCGACTCGGAAGAGGCAGGATGGGCTTATGTGCTCTCTGACCTCGAGTTTGCAGGACAGAACCTGCCCGTGAGCACCGACGCCAAGGGCCGTCTGACCAGTGGCGCTGCCTACGCCCTCATGTCACGCGCCATGCTCTACTGCCAGAACTGGGACAAGGTGAAAGAGGCCTGCGAGAAGATTTTCGGTATGGGCTACGAGCTGACACCCAACTACAGCGACGCCTTCAAGGCCGACGGCAACACAGAGGCCATCTACATGTACCAGTATAACCTCACGGCAAAGACCGGCCACAGCTTCGATGGCTACTACGCGCCCGGCGGTGACCACACGCTGGCTGGTATGACCATGTATGGCGGCTACGGCACACCGACACAGGACCTGGTCGAGGAGTATGAGTTGG
>OCIU01000410.1_pt1 | contig 40953 bp, 35 predicted proteins | sample 1538471 | NCBI WGS metagenome assembly OCIU01 (sample SAMN04571693, study PRJEB22368) | human gut metagenome | biome: human gut; material: stool | host: Homo sapiens | place: Luxembourg | collected 2012-06-01 | reverse complement strand
GTGGTACAAGGTTGCAAATTTGCAACGCAAAGTAGCGTGCGCGGATTCTTAAACCGCAGGTTTAAGTGGCGTTTTTGGTTACTTTTGCCGCCAAGGGCAAAAGTAACTCGCCCCGGGGCGCGAAACACCCTCCAAAAACGGGCGGATGTGGGCATCCGCCCCTACAGATTGTAATTCGATATTTTCCGTGCCTTCGCTAAAATTTGCGGCGTCCTCCGTTTCCACGGGGAGCTTCCCGCAGCGCAGCAGCGTGTCGATGTCGGTTTTGAGCTTAATTTCAAGATGATCTTCATAGACGAAAATCTTGTCAATCAGCAGCTCCAGGTCGTTTCGCTCCAGCTTGTCCTTTTCCAGAATGTCGCGAAACACGTCGATGGCGGTCTTGGCCACGCGGTTCACCTGAATGATGGTGTTGCGCTTGTCGCTCAGCAGGTCGATCTGGTGGTGGATGCCGTCGATCTTCTTCTGGAGGTCAGCTTCCATCTCGTCATACAGCGCCTCGATGGAAGCCTCCTGCTCCGGCTTTTTCATGATCTCCCGGATGCGCTGGCGCTTCGTGACCTTCAGCTCCTCGGTGAGATCGGCCAGCACCGATGCCAGATTATCCGCAGACTGCTCCGTTTCCGCCACCTGCTCGGTCTCGCGCTTTAATTCCTCGTTGAGCTGCTCGAGCATGGCGGCAGAGCTGTCCGCCAGCTTGCGCACATAGCCTTTCAGCAGCTCGTCCAGCTTATCAACGCGGATATGGTGGCTGGTGCAGCCCTTGAGGCCGCGCCGGTGATACGTCCCGCAGGTGTAGGCGGGGGCGAGGTCAGAGCGGCTCATGGCGAACAGCGGACTGCCGCAGTCGCCGCACTGCAAAAAGCCGGAGTACACGTTGTCGTTGATCTTGACGCCGCGGTAGTTGCTGCGGCTGCGCTTTTCCCGCAGGGCGCGGGTGATGGCGAAGGTGCGGTAGTCGATGATGGCCTGATGGTGGTTCTCGATGACGATGTGCTCATCGTCGTTGCGTTTGATGTCCTTGCCGTTGATTTTGGCGCGGGTGTACTTACCCTGACGGAGCGTGCCGATATAAAAATCGTTGTCGAGAATCCCCTGCACCGTGGCGATGGCCCACGCGTTCTTGGCCTCTCGCTTGGTCCTCTTGCCCGCCGCCTCCTTACGCATCCGCTCGGACATGCGCGGCGTGGGAATGCCCTGGTCGGTAAGGTAGTTGGCGATTTTCTTGTAGCCCCAACCGGCGTTGCTGTAGAGGTCAAAAATCCTGCGGACGGTCTCGGCCTCCGTGGGGATGATCTCAAACTGCTTGTCCTCGGTGACGAGATAGCCGTAAGGCGCGGCGCAGATCCACTCGCCATCGTTCTGCCGCCGCTTCACAACGCTGCGCACCTTGCGGGAGGTGTCCGTGACGGGCATTTCGTTCACAAGGAACTGAAACTGGATTTTCAGCCAGTCGTCGTCATTGGGGAAGTCCACGCCGTCACCGATGGAGATGATGCGCACGCCCGCGTCGCGCAGGTCTTCCAGCTCCACGAGGCCGCGCGAGTTGCGGCGGGAAAAGCGAGAGAAGTCCTTGATGATGAGGATGTCGTACTTGTGCCGCATCAGCCCCCGGCGCATCTCCTGATAGCCCTCGCGCTGCTCAAAGGTGTAGCCGGAGCGGTCGCGGTCTTCAAAAAACGTCAGCGTGCTGCCGGGGAAGTGGGTTTTTACATAGTCCTCGATGATGGCCTTCTGGTTTTCAATGGAGATGTTCTTTTGATCCTGCTCATCATCCACGGAAATGCGGGCATAGCCCGCGATGTCAAAGCGTTCAATCAATTTGGCTCACCGCCTTTTAAGTATTTTGCCATCTCCCGGTCGAAGTCGGAGATGTATGTTGCATCCTGCTTCTTGCGGAACTCGTCGTAAATTGCCCCGACCTTTTTGGCTGCCGCTTCCCGCGAAATGTGACCTTTACCGTCCGGAACCTTGCGGCGGTTGTTGGTTAGGAATCGGTCGGTTTCGTTCAGCCAGTCCTGCATACTCATGAGCTGCTCGTCCTCCGCCATCAGCTCGGCGTAGTCGATGAACATGGTCACCAGCCGGTTCAGGCGGGACAGCTCCTTTTCGTTCAGATAGTTCTTCGCCACCAGCGTGTCGCTTTTGAGAATCTTTCCATCCGGCGCGCCCTTCCATGTGGTAAGCCCCATCGTGGGGCTGTCCGGCGTTGCCTGCTCGGAAATCAGCTCCGCGGCAGTCTTGCCGGTGACGGCATAGTGCAGCTTGTTCTGCACGAAGGCGTAGAAGGCCTTTGTGGTCTCGCTGTTTTTGTCGTAGTCATAGCTGCATTGCTCGAAAACATCTGCGATTTTTTGATAAGCTCGCCGTTCGCTGGCGCGAATCTCGCGAATGCGCTCGAGCAATTCGTCGAAGTAATCCCTGCCGAACGGACGGCCGTTCTTCATCAGCTCGTCATTCAGCACAAAGCCCTTCTGAATGTACTCTTTGATCGTCTTCGTCGCCCACTGGCGGAAGCGGGTGGCCTTTTTGGAGTTCACCCGATAGCCCACGGCGATGATGGCATCGAGGTTATAGAATTTCGTGTCGTTTGTCTGCGTCTTACCTTGAACTGCTCCATGTCGAGTGGTTGTTTCCATTTTGGAAACAACCATGTTTTCCTCCAACTCGCCATCTGCAAATATGTTTTTCAAATGCTTGCTGATGGCAGGCGTTTGGACATCGAATAGCTCTGCCATCGCTTTTTGCGTCAGCCAGAATGTCTCGTCCTTGAACACGACGCTGATGTATTCCTTGCCGCTCTCGTCGCTGTACAGCAGGACTTCGCCGCGGCCTGTGATTTCATTCCTCATTTGCAGTCTCCTTTTTCTCTGGCAGCTGCGCCGCGTCGGTTACAATGTCCGTGACGAGCTGGTGGAAGCTCTCGGCGTTCTGCGCGGTGACAACCGGCTTGCCCGTTTCGGCTTCCAGCGCTTTTCTCGCCACGCCCGCGACATTGCCGCCGCGGCGGGCGACCTGCTGGTTTTCGTCAAAGCCCTGCGGCTGTTCGGCCTTGGCAATGTCGGTGGTGGATGCCTCGGCCAGCATGGTCAGTACCAGCTCCAGATTGCTCATGTTGTCCCGGAGGTTTTCCTTCTTTAGACCCTTGAGGTCCTTGTACTGCCGCGTACTCATGCCTGACCACGCGCGGGTGATCTCGTCCGTGAGAATGGCATATTCCCTGCCCTTCCGCACGCCGCGCCTGCGCCACTCGTCCGTCAGCTCGTTGCGGATGCGAATAGCCAGCAGCCGCTGGTGTACCCATTCCTCGGAGTAGCCCTTTTTGAGATAGGTCTCCAGCGCACGGTCAATGGCCTGCTCCGGGTCGATGGTTTCCTCAATGCATTCCCGGCCAACCATCGCCAGCCACGCCTTGAAGGGCTCGGCCTTCTTGGAGGGGATGGACTGGATGATGCGCAGAAGCTGCTCGGTGTCGGCAACGTCGGTCAGGCGTTTTTTGCCGTCCGCCGCCCGCATTTTCAACTGGTGACAGTTTGTCACCAGTTCACTGCCTTCTTCTTTCAGACGCTGTTTCAACTTGTTCCAGTATTTTCGCCCGGTATTGTAGTCGGGGCTATCTGTCAAAACGCCGACCACGTCCACGACGGAGAAGTACCATTCCTCCCGCTCCGCGTCCCACGCCACGCGAATCTTCTGATCCTCGAAAAGCTGGATCGCGTGATTGTCCGGTGCTTTCATCTGATCCCCCCGTTCTGAGCGAGCCATTCTTTGTCGCGTTACCACTTGCGATAGACTTTTCGCTTATCTTATTGAATAACATTGTACCACGCGAATTGAGGATGTGCAACCGGAAAATGATCTGACAAGGAAAAGCGCTCCACTTTTTCGCGAGTGTCAGGCATTGCGTTTTTTGTCCACATGTAGTACAATTAAGAAATAAAAATGGTGTAATCCCAACGTTTTTTGGGTGGGAGACGGCGATTTGCCGGATGCACTGAAATACCCCCGCTTTGCACACTGCTGCGGCGGAGCTGATAGGAACGAAATGCCGTGTATAAGAGATTTGGAAAACGATTGCTTGATATATTGTTATCGCTGGCGGGGTTGATCCTCGCCTCGTGGCTATATTTGCTCATCATGATTGCCATCGAGATCGATGACCCCGGCCCGGTGTTCTTTTCTCAGAAGCGGGTTGGTATCCACAAGAAATATTTCCAGCTCTATAAATTCCGCAGCATGAAGATGTCCACGCCCCACGATATGCCGACGCATCTGCTGGAAAATCCGGAACAATACATCACGCGCGTTGGAAAATTCCTGCGCAAGACATCCCTTGACGAGATTCCGCAGCTCTGGAATATTCTTCGGGGCGACATGAGCGTTATCGGTCCCCGGCCTGCCCTCTGGAATCAGGAGGATCTGCTGGCAGGACGGGACAAATATGGTGCCAACGATGTGAAGCCCGGCCTTTCCGGCTGGGCGCAAATCTGCGGCCGGGACGAACTGGAGATTGCGGACAAGGCCCTTCTGGACGGCGAATATGTGCAGCGCATGAGTTTTGCCTTTGACTGCCGCTGCTTTTTCGGGACGGCCATTTCCGCCCTGCGCGGTGACGGCGTGGTCGAGGGCGGCACGGGAGAACTGCATAAGACGGAGAGCAAGAAATGAGAATTCTGATCGCAACCAATCATTCCTATATGTTCTACCGTTTCCGCAAGGAACTGGTGGAGGCGCTGATGCAGGAGCACGAGGTCATACTCAGCACGCCCTTTGTGGGGCACGAGGACGATTTGCAGGCTATGGGACTTCGCTGCATCGACACAGAGATCGACCGCCGCAGCATCAATCCCTTCAAGGACATGAAGCTGCTGAAAACTTACCGCAAGATGCTGGACGAGATCCAGCCGGATTTGGTCATCACCTATTCCATCAAGCCCAACATCTACATGGGCAGCGCCTGCAAGGCCAAGGGCATTCCCTATGTCGCCAATGTGCAGGGGCTCGGCACGGCCTTTGAAAAGCCGGTGCTGTCGAACGTGGTGTCTGTGATGTACCGCAGCGCTCTGCGGAAGGCCGGAACGGTGTTCTTCGAGAACGAGGAGAACGCGCAGTTCTTCTTACATAAAAACATCATCTCCGCCCAGCAGATGAAAGTGCTCCCCGGTGCGGGCATCAATCTGGACGAGTATCCCTATGTCCCCATGAAGGATGACGGCGTTTGCAGTTTCCTGTTTGTAGGGCGAATCATGAAGGAAAAGGGCGTGGATGAGTTCTTTGCTGCCGCGAAGACCATCAAGGCGGAGTTTGGTGAAAAAGTCGCCTTTGATGTGGTGGGCTTTTACGAGGATGCCTACAAAGAAACTGTCGATCAGTTAGTCGCTGATAGCGTCATCAAGTTCCACGGCTTCCAGACGGATGTGCATCCGTTCTATGAAGCGGCGGATTGTGTCGTGCTGCCCTCCTACCATGAGGGCATGTCCAATGTGCTGCTGGAGGCTGCCGCCTCCGGGAGACCGCTCATAACCAGTGACATCTCTGGCTGCCGCGAGGCGGCGGAGGACGGCGTCAGCGGATATCTGTGCCCAGCGAAGGACGCGGACGCGCTGTATGAGGCTATGCGGCGGTTCGTGGAGCTGCCGGAGAGCTGGCGGGGTGAACTGGGCCGCCGCGGCCGGGAGCGAATGGAGCAAAGGTTCAGCAAAACCGCCGTTGTGGCGGAAACCATCAAACACTTGGAGATTTGACATGCGCGATTTAGTCACCCTCATGCTCATAACGATCGCCCTGGCATGGTGCGCGGATCATATTTCGATCGGACCTGCAAAGTCCGATCGGCGGCAGCGGTTGATTGTATGCGCCCTGTTGATTATTATACTATTGGCAGGTTTTGCGGGGTTACGGACACGTTGCAACGATACAGGAGCGTACCGTCATAGTTACGAGCTGATTACGGAAAGCTCGTGGGAAGCATCTGATAAGAGCATCGGCGCGAATCCGCTGTTCAACTGGGTGAATTATCAGCTGAGCATGCGCGGCGTGTCCACGCAGAATTTCCTGATGTTCTGGGCCTTTCTGACGGTTGCTTGCTACGTCATTTTTGTACATGCCTATTCAGTGAATTATCCGCTGACCATTTTTCTGCTGTTTACCACCGGCTGCTATACCTTTGTCTTTGCAGGAATCAAGCAGGCGGCGGCAGTCGGCATTGCGGTCATTGCGACAATGTTTGCGCTCAGAAAAAGATGGCTGCTATTTCTGGCGGGTATCCTGATTGCGACGCTGATCCACCCCTATTCTCTGATGTATCTGCTGGTGCCGTTCATGGAATTCAAGCCGTGGACAAAAAAGACCTATTGGATGCTGGCGATCTTTCTCACGGCGGGCTTTTTGCTTCGTCCGCTGATCGGCACAGTTGTCAATATTACGACCCTGTTGGGCGAGGAATACACAGTTTCGTCGTTCACCGGCGAAGGGGTCAACATTTTCCGCGTGCTCGTCTGCAATGTGCCGCTTGCGCTGTCGTTCCTTTATCGGAAAAAGCTGTTTGCAAACAGCTCCAAGATGGAAAACCTCGCAGTGAATCTGACCATGCTGAACGGTGCCATTATGTTTGTCGGCCTGTTCGGAACGGCAAATTACTTTGCACGTCTGGCAAATTACTTTCTAATTTTCCAGTCGCTGTCGCTTCCGTGGATGCTGAAAAGGATCGGCGGCAGAGACGGGAAGATGCTGACCATTTTGATGGTGCTGGGCTTCGCTGCGTATTTCTACTATGCCAACATGATCGCAATTCCATTCGACTCGGATTTTGCACGGTTAAGCTTGGCGGAATATCTCGAGCTGGGAAGGTGAAACATTCTGTCACGTCCAGCAGGCATAGGAAAGATGGGTATGACGGGGTAAGTGAGAAGTATAGAATTGTAATTCTAATTAGTTTTTATCGAAGTAGGTAACTTGAGTTATTTCGTTTGGAGGTCAAACTATGCCATTTACTACTCATCAACTACTGAATCATGTGGCTTTAGGCTGGTAGATAAAGCGGAAATACTTCTTGAGTAAAATCTCATCCTTGAGGTGGGAACTGAATGAAAGGAAGAATAGAATGCAAGCAGTAATTTTGGCAGCAGGGATGGGAAAACGCCTAAAGGAGCTCACAAAAGACAGAACAAAATGCATGGTCGAAGTAAACGGAGTAACGTTAATTGATAGGATGCTCCACCAAATTGAAGCGCATAAGCTATCCCGGATTGTCATTGTTGTTGGGTATGAAGGCGAAAAACTGATTGACTACATTGAAACTCTTGATATTAAAACGCCGATTACATACATAAATAATCCAATTTATGACAAGACGAACAACATTTACTCCTTAGCATTGGCAAAAGATTATCTTTGCAGTGATGATACGCTTTTGTTTGAATCGGATATTATTGTAGAAGATTCTGTTATTGACTTACTGCTGAATGACAAGAGAGAGACTCTGGCGTTAGTAGATAAATATGAGAGTTGGATGGACGGAACATGTGTAAAACTAAGGGATGACGATAGCATAGAGGCCTTTGTTTCGCGCAAGGATTTCAAATTCAACGAAACGAATGGATATTTTAAAACAGTAAATATCTATAAGTTCTCTCGCGGCTTTTCTCAAACACATTACGTGCCGTTCTTAGCCGCCTATTCAAAGGCGCTTGGTAATAATGAGTACTATGAACAGGTGCTCCGTGTTATCACCATGCTTGACGAGCCCGCAATAAGAGCGAAAAGGCTGGACGGACACCTCTGGTATGAGATAGACGATATCCAAGATTTAGATATAGCTTCCTCCATGTTTGCTGATGATCCGGATATCAAGGTGGAACTTATGCAGGGGCGGTATGGTGGCTACTGGAGATATCCTCAACTACTTGATTTTTGCTATTTAGTAAATCCCTATTTTCCGCCACAGCAGTTGATTGACGAGATAAAAGCAAACTTCAAAGTGCTTTTAACACAGTATCCATCTGGAATGAGAGTAAATGCTCTGTTGGCATCAAGAAATTTTTCCGTTCATCAGCAAAATATCATTGTTGGCAATGGCGCGGCTGAGCTTATCAAATGCTTGATGTCTCATTTTGATGGCGCTACAGGATTTATTCGCCCCACATTTGAGGAGTATCCAAATCGATATAAAGATAAAGCAAATATTGTTTTTACACCGACTAATCCTGGCTTTACATATACAGCTGACGATTTGATAAACTTTTTCAATGCAAACCCAGTTAGAAATCTTGTTTTGATTAATCCCGACAACCCTTCTGGCAATTACATTCCGATGCAAGATGTGCTACGCATAATCAAATGGGCAAAGGAAAGCGGTGTACGGCTCATCATAGATGAATCATTTGCGGATTTTGCCGATGAACGGAACAACACTTTGATCAGGCAAAGTATTTTGGACTCCAGCAAAGACCTCTATGTAATCAAAAGCATATCAAAGTCTTATGGTGTACCAGGGCTGCGCTTAGGCGTTATGGCTTCCGGCAACACAGAGTTGATTTCAGCATTAAAAAAAGATGTGTCAATCTGGAATATCAACTCATTTGCCGAGTTTTATATGCAGATCGAAGAAAAGTATAAAAAAGACTATGAACGTGCTTTGGAAAATATCCGTGCAGAAAGAACGAGATTTCAAAAAGCACTATCTAGAATCAACGGCATCAAGGTGTTTCCATCACAGGCGAATTATGTGATGGTTGAGCTTGTTGATGGACTCTCATCTAAGGCAATAACAAGAGAACTCCTCACAGAAAAGGGGATATTTGTAAAAGATTTAGCTGGAAAACTTGGAGGCAAGCAATATCTAAGAATAGCTGTACGCAATTCCGAAGATAATGATATGCTTATTTCTGCATTGGAGCAATTGTCCCACTGCTGATGTGTTTTCTACAGCATTTGGATGGTCGCTGTTGGGCCTGCTGATTTGAAATAATTTAATAAAAATCAGAAGTCTGCACCGGCCATTGCGTCATAGCCCTTTGCGCAATACTGCGGGAGTTCTCTTTGCGGACGTGCTTGATCACTTGTGCGAAAGAAAGGATATCTAAGTCATGGATCAATTAAGCCAAATTCAAAGACGCATCTGGGCAACAGAGCAGGAAATATTGGATGTGATCCATCAGATTTGCACAGAACATGGTCTGCGGTATTCTCTGGCCTACGGCACCTTGATCGGTGCTGTGAGGCATAAGGGGTTTATCCCGTGGGATGATGACATTGACATAATGATGCCCAGAGAGGACTATGAAAAGCTGATTGCTGTCTGGGATCAGTCTGCGCCGAAAGGATATATTCTGCAAAACACCAGAACGGATTCGGATTTTACGCAGAACTTCACCAAAATCAGAAAGGATCATACGACGTTCCTACAGGACGAGGCGGAACGGACGAAGCATTACCACAAAGGCATATTCGTTGATATTTTTCCCGGTGATCGGGTTCCGTCCGGCAAGATAGGACGGAAGATGCAGTACATTGCCTGTGCCGTGAATCTGCTCTACAGCCGCGGACATACCAGCGGTTCGGGCGGAACGATTGGCAAAGTCGAGAGGGCTTTGCTTAAAGCGCCGAAAGAAAAATACGCTGTGCAGCGTGAGCGTGCAGAGAAGAGGATTCGCAGTTGGAACGGAAACGAATCCCTATTATATGTGTTCCCAAACACCATTGGGAGTAGCCGCAAATATTTTCCCGCGAACTTGTTTGAGAACATGAAAACGATTGAGTTTAACGGGAAGCGGTATATGTGCGTTGCGGATGCAGATACCATTCTGCGTATAGAGTATGGTGATTACATGCAGCTTCCTCCGGAGGAAGAGCGCGTCTGGAAGCACCATCCGCTTTTGATTGATTTTGAACACAATTATGAAGAAATGACCCAAAAGTAAGGGGTAAAGCTATGAGTGAGCCTATTCGTGTCCTGCATGTCATCGGTATTATGAACCGCGGTGGTGCAGAGACGATGATTATGAATCTATATCGCCATATCGACCGCAGCAAGGTGCAGTTTGATTTTGTGGAAAACAGCCGCGAGCCAGCTGCGTTTGACGAAGAAATACTGAGCCTTGGGGGACGAATCTATCGCTGCCCGCACTACAATGGGAAAAATCACTTTACCTATGTGAAATGGTGGAATGACTTTTTCGCGGCACATCCGAAGAAATATCCCATTGTTCATGGACATCTGGGGAGTACTGCGGCCATCTACCTGTCAATCGCGAAAAAATACGGGGCATATGCGATCGCGCATAGCCATAGTTCTGGAACAGACCACAGTCTTCACTCATACTTATATCGAACGATATCCTATAACACCAGAAATGTGGCGGACTACTTTTTTGCCTGTTCAGAAGCCGCAGGAAAAGAGCGTTTTGGAAGCAAGGTTGTATCTGGAGATCATTATGCGGTTCTGAACAATGCTATTGACGTGAATCGCTTTTCTTATAATCCAAGTGTGCGTAATGCAGTACGCGATGAATTGGGCATTGGACAAAGCCAGCTTGTCGTGGGGCATATTGGCCGTTACACAAAAGAAAAGAATCACGAGTTCATCCTGAAAATCTTTTCTGAGCTTAAAAAAATGGACAGCAATGCGAGACTGCTCATGATTGGAGATGGACCGCTGCACACGCAAATTAGGCAAACGGCTGAACAATTGGGACTCTCTTCAGATGTAATATTTACGGGTGTACGTTCGGATGTAGAGCGATTGGTGCAGGCTATGGATGTATTCGTTCTTCCGTCGCTGTATGAGGGCTTGCCGGTCACCATGGTCGAGGCGCAAGCGGCGGGGCTGCCGTGCATTATTTCCGACAAGGTTCCTCCCGAGTGCATCTTGACTGAGGGCTTGGTGAATGTCATGCCTTTGTCCGCAAGTCCGGAGACATGGGCGGAGAAGATCCTTGCGAAGCGAGCCATCCCCCGCACTGATCGCCGAGCCGAAATCGCAGCGCGCGGCTTCGATATCAACACAGAAGCAGTAAAACTACAGGAGTTTTATTTGAAGGCTTATGAACAAAATTGCTGATCCCATCCTTACCATCTTCACCCCTGCCTACAATCGCGCACACACCCTGCCGCGCACCTATGAAAGCCTTTGCCGCCAGAGCTGTAAGGATTTTATCTGGCTGATCGTGGACGACGGCTCTGCGGACAACACCGCCGAGTTGGTGCGTGATTGGCAAAGCCGCGACAACGGGTTTACAATTCAATACATCTACAAGGAAAATGGGGGCATGCACACCGCCCACAACGTGGCCTACGCCAATATCCATACGGAGCTGAACACCTGCATCGACTCTGACGATATGTTGGCAGACGGCGCGGTGGAGAAGATCCTGCGCAAGTGGGACGAGGTCAAAGGGAAGGGCTACGCTGGCATCGTCGGCCTTGATGCGGATTTCGATGGAAAGATCATCGGCAAAGGCTTTTCTGACGGACTATCCGAGACCACCATTTCCGGCTACTACGCGGCGGGCGGGGCCGGTGACAAAAAGCTGATCTATCGGACAGATGTCATCAACGCCTATCCCGAGTACCCCGTGTTTGAGGGCGAAAAGTATGTCAGTCTGGCCTACAAGTATCTTTTGATCGATCAGGATTACAAGCTTGCGGTGCTGGACGAGGTGCTATGCAATGTTGAGTACCAGCCGGACGGCTCCAGCAACAACATGCTCCGGCAGTATCTGCGAAATCCCAAGGGCTTCGCTTTCTGGCGCACGGTGAAGATGCAATACCCGGAGTCCTTTAAAAGACTGGCGATGGATTGCATCCACTACTGTTCCAGCAGCCAGATTGCGGGAAATCGGAACTATATCAAGGAATCCCCGCGCAAGCTGCTGACGGTGCTCTGCACCCCGGCGGGCTGGATGCTGACGGGGCATATCAGGAGAAAGACAAAAAAGTAATATAAACAGAGGAGGAAGAAATGGACAGCAGCAAAAAAATATCGGTCTGCCTTCCGTTTTACAACATTGAGCCGTATGTAAGGCGCTGCCTTGATTCCGTCCTCGGAAATACATATCAAAACTTAGAAGTCATCTGTGTAAATGATGGCAGCACGGACGGAACATCAAGTTTATTGCACGAATACGCAGAAAAAGACTCGCGTGTGATAGTGATTGACCAAAAAAAAGGAGGTCTTGTTTCGGCGAGAAACGCTGCTATCTCTGCGGCAACGGGCGATTTTATTTCGTTCGTAGACGGAGACGACTGGATCCATCGTCAGTTCTATGAGGTGCTGATGTCAATACAGGAAAAGTCGGATGCTGATGCTGTGATATGCAGCTATAAAAAAATCGGTGAGTATACGATTGATACTGAACTAAACATCGATGAAGTGACATATGCGTATGCGCAAGAAGGACAGATGCTAAAGGATGCGCACGCTTTGACACACGTCTGGGGGAGACTGTATAAAAGCATTCTCATTCCGGAAAGACGGGTGAGTTCGGATATTACAATGGGAGAGGACGTAGCGCTCAATTTGCTGTTTCTGTATGGGAAAAAGCAAAGCAAAATTGCTGTGACATCAGAGCCATTGTATTACTATTTTCAGCGGGCGGAGTCAATGGTGCGAACCATCCCTCACGCTGAGAAGATAAAAGTCTCAAAATTTCTGGCAGAAAACTACTCCTTGTTTTCAATTAGCGAGCGAGGGACGAACGTTATATTGCACGAGATTTTGAGAACGCTTTTGGCATATCGATATCTGGAAATGTTTTCTCCTGAAAAGCAGAATATACAGAAGGTCTGCAAGGAACTGTATACGTTCTGCGCCGACAAATGGCATGGTGTTATGAGAGTAGAGGAACAGGTTCAATATCAGCTTTTATATCATATCCCGGCGCTTTATCGCCTTTATCGCATTATCAAGGATCCAACCATGCTGGACTGGGAGCGCGCCGAAAAGAAACGCCGACAAGGGAAAAGGACGGAATGAACTGCATGAAACCATCCATTCTCATCTTCTCCCAAGCGATGGAGCTTGGGGGCGTGGAGCGCAGTCTACTGGGGCTGCTCGACGCCATCGACTACGACCGCTACGACGTTGACCTCTTTCTGATGCGGCACAGCGGCGAACTGATGCCGTATCTGAACCCCAAGGCGAAACTTCTGCCGGAGATTCCGCAGTACGCCTCGCTGGCTGTGCCCATGGCATCGCTCGTCAAGAGTGGACAGCTGGGCGTGCTATGCGGGCGGCTGAGTGGCAAACTTGCCGCGAGACGCTTTGACCGGAAGCATCCCAGCGAGAAACCGTCCGTCACCGCGCTGACCTACAGCCACAAGTACACGCTGAACTCTATGCCGCAGATTTCGGACAAGACCTATGATCTTGCCATCAGCTTCCTGACGCCGCATTATTTTGCGCGGGAACGGGTGAGGGCGAAGAAATACGCGGCGTGGATCCACACGGACTACACTGCGCTGACCTTCGACCGCTCGGCGGAGCTTGCCATGTGGGAAGGGTATGATGCCATCTGCGGCGTGTCTGAGCAGGCGTCCGAGAGCTTTCAGAGCGCCTTCCCGGAGCTGGCGCGGAAGGTACGAACGGTGGAGAACATCCTGCCTCAGAAGCTGACGTGCAAGCAGGCGGCAATGCCTCAGACCGATATGCCTGCGGGTAACGGAATATCTCTGCTCTCCGTTGGCCGCTTCTGCGAGGCGAAAAACTTCGACAATGTGCCGGATATCTGCCGCCGTCTGGTGGCGGACGGCCTTGACGTGAAGTGGTATCTCATCGGCTATGGCGGCGATGAGCCGCTGATTCGTCAGAAAATCGACGAGGCCGGGATGCAGGAACGTGTCATCATCCTCGGCAAAAAGGACAACCCTTATCCCTATATGCGCGTCTGCGACCTGTATGTGCAGCCCTCCCGCTACGAGGGCAAGGCCGTCACCGTGCGGGAGGCGCAGCTTCTTGGAAAGCCCGTCGTTATCACCAACTACGCTACCTCCGGCAGTCAGCTGGAGGACGGGATGGACGGTGTGATCGTTCCCATGGACAATGCAGGCTGCGCTGCCGGAATTGCCGCGCTGCTGCGTGACCCCACCCGGATGCAGCAGCTGTCGGAGAGCTGCGCAAAGAGAGATTATACGAACAGCGCGGAGGTCGAGAAGATCTACGCGCTGATGGAGGACTGACCCATGATCCCAAAGATCATCCACTACTGCTGGTTTGGCCGCGGCGAAAAGCCGGAGCTTGCCAAAAAGTGCATCGCCAGCTGGAAGAAGTTCTGCCCGGATTTTGAGATCCGCGAGTGGAACGAGGACAACTGCGATTATCTTGCCATGCCCTTCATGGCGGAGGCCTACGCTGCGAAGAAGTATGCCTTCGTGTCCGACGTTATGCGCCTTGTCGTGCTGGAGCAGTACGGCGGCGTGTATTTCGACACCGACGTGGAGGTGCTGCGGGACATTTCGCCGCTGCTGGATGACGAGGGATTCATTGGATTTGAGAACGATCAGTATGTTGCCTCCGGCCTGACCATCGCCGCTGAGGCCCACCATCCGGTGATTCAGGCGATGATCGAGGAATATAAAAAGCTGCACTTTGCCGGTGCTGATGGCAGCGTCACGCCCGTAGGCTGCCCGCATCTCAATACGGATGTGATGGAGCGTTTCGGCCTTGTGCGCAACGGGCAGGAGCAGATGGTTGCCGGAATTCGCGTCTATCCGGCGGACTACTTCAACCCGCTGGACAGTGCAACTGGAAAACTGACAGAAACAGAGAATACATATTCAATCCACTGGTATTCGATGAGCTGGCTGCCGAAATATAAGCAGATCAGAGCGAAAGTCGGACGAATATGGCGAAGAATGTGTAAGGAGATCAGGAAATAGTATGAAAAAAGCGCTGCTATTAGATACTTCGATAGGCACTAGCAATGTTGGCGATAATATAATTATGGAATGTGTGGAGAAGGAACTCGCTCCGATTTTAGCCAATATGTTTGTATTCCATCTGCCCACGCATGTTCCTGCTTTTCACAGTTATGCGATTTGGCGAAACTCGTTTGCCGTTCAAAACTATGCGACCTGCGATTATAAATTTATTGGCGGCAGCAATATTCTGGCGAAAGATATGCGAACGCATTATCCGCAGTGGAATGTGAATATCTTCAACTGCAAGCCGTTGGCAAACTCGGTCTGCATCGGTGTGGGCGCAGGTGCCGGAGAACATACCGATGCTTACACAACTCATCTTTACCGCAAGATACTCAGCCATTCTTATTATCACAGTGTTCGGGATGAGCGCAGCAAGCGCTATGTAGAAGATGTGCTTGGCTTGAAGGCAATCAACACCGGTTGCGCAACTATGTGGGCGCTAACGCCTGACTTTTGCGCACAGATTCCGGCTAAAAAGGCGGATAACGTGGTCTTTACTTTGACCGCAAGAGCAAAAGCGGACCCACGAGATCAGATGTTGATAGACACACTTAAGCGCGAATACGACCGCATTTCTTTCTGGATTCAGGGTGATAAGGATGAAGCGTATTTCGGAATGTTTTCTCATACGGACGGGATTGAAGTAATCCCGCCGCACAAGGCGGCCTATGAAGCAGTTCTCATGCGAAACAACATTGAGTATGTGGGAACACGTCTTCATGGGGGTATTTACGCACTGAGGCACAAGAAGAGAGCAATTATCATTTCAATAGACGAGCGTGCACAAAGCATCAGCGCAGACACAGGCCTAATAACTATTGAAAAAGACTTGCTGGATGGATTGCCTTCACTGATAAACAAGGAATTTGAGACTAAGCTGAATATACCATTTGATGAGATTGCCCGTTGGAAAGCACAATTTGAGGGATAAAATATGGAAACCATCTGGATTAAGGATATAAAAGCTCACAGAAATTGCGTTACATATCATTTAGATGTATCAGAGGGCTTAGTTCGTTATTTTTCTCCAAGCTGTGAAATGTTTGCGGAGTTTGGATTTGATGTTTCTGATATTCCAGAAAGCATTTTGGCAGTTCCTATCCTCTCTAACATTATGCAGTTTGCGTGGTTGTTTGATTGCCTTGTTTGGATTGAAGAGGTAGATCAACAGTTTTATGAATGCTTGCCGAAGATCAAGCGCGGATTTCAAGAAATGTACCGAAACTATCGTTTCGGCGGTTCTTTGATTGCGGCAAAGGTTGTAAATAATGATTATCATGCGGAGAAAGAAAGCGCCCTTCTCTTTACTGGCGGTGTTGATGCAACGACATCTTTCTTGAGAATAAGGGACTCCCATCCGGTTTTGATAGACACGTTTGGATGGTGCGTTGATAGGGACGAAGAGAGCCGTGTGTTTGAAGCAGATATCTCTGCAATCAACAAATTCGCGGAAGAAAATCATTTGCAGGCGGAATACATTAAGTCAAACTTTGCAACATTTATAAGACCTGAAATTGTGAACAAATATTTGAATAAGCGTCTCCATAATTCATGGTGGTTTGGGTTTCAGCATTCGCTGGCATTTTTGGGTGTAGCCTCCATAGTAGCATATTACTACCGTATAAAAACAATATATATTGGAAGCTCTTATACATTCGGACAGGCTGTTAAATGCGTATCAGACCCAAGAATTGACCGCGAATTTAAAGTAGCCTCATGCAGTGTTGTTCATGATGCATACGAATTGAGTAGACAAGAAAAAATCAGGATGATTGTTAAAGCGAAAGAGGACTTTGACTTACCAATCAACCTTAGAGTCTGTTCATTTAAGGAGGAAAACTGTAACCATTGCGAAAAATGCTTTCGCACAATGATAGGGATCGTTGCAGAAGGCGGCAACGTAAACGACTTTGGGTTTCATGTTGAGGGGAACTTTTGCGAAGCATTAGCTGCTTTTTTGAGGGATAATGTTAAGGAACTTGATAAAGACCACATTGTCTTTTGGCGGGATATTATTGCGCGCATGGCTCAAAACTACAACGAGTTACCTGATAAGGAAACAGCGGATTATTTAACACTGTTTAATTTTGAAAAGGAGAAAAGAGAGTGCCTTTGGCGTTACTATCGGGAAAACTTTTTCTCTATCGTTAAAAGAAAGCTGAAAGGTATCATCAGAAGAGGATAACTATGGATACGTCCCGCACATCGAATTCTCTAAAAAATATGGCCTTTGGCGTAGGAAGCCAGATGCTCAGCATCTTAATGGGCTTTTTTACCCGTTGGATGTTTATTGCATTGCTGGGGAAAGAGTATCTTGGGGTGTCAGGACTATTCACAAATGTGCTATCACTGCTTTCCCTCGCAAACTTGGGATTTGATACAGCTATCATCTATAGCTTATATAAACCGCTTGCAGAAGGGGATATGGTTGCTGTTAAAGGCTATATGCGCGTATATAAGCGCGTATATAGAGCGGTTGGAGCAACTGTATTTGTGCTCGGCTGTATCCTGATGCCGTTTTTACCACATCTGATCAAAGGAACGGTTACAATACCCGAGAACATATACGTCATTTATTTTCTTTTCCTGACGCAGTCCGCAAGCTCCTATCTTTTTTCATATAAGCAATCCCTCCTGACGGCCAGCCAGCAGAATAGAATTAACTCCCTATATCACTCGATTTTTATGGTATTGAGGAATCTGGGAGAAATGGTTGTTCTTTTTTCCTTCCATGCTTATATCCCAACACTCATCTGCATTATTGCTCTTCAACTCGCTGAAAATGCGTGGATTGCAAGGGTAACCGATAAGAAATTCCCATTCCTAATGGATTCCAGCGCTGGGGAGATCTCCTTTGAGCAGAAACAGGCGTTGAAGGAAAACGTAAAATCGCTCTTCCTCTATAAGATAAGCGGGACGATCATCAGCAGTACGGATAATATCCTGATTTCTAAGTTCCAAGGATTGGCATCTGTTGGACTATACTCCAACTACGTCTATATTGTGGACGTAATTCGGACGTTCTTAAGCTATATTTTCTACTCGATGACGGCCAGCATCGGTAACTACAATGCTACAGAGAGCAAAGAAGCTAATGAGAAGATGTTTTACAACCTTTTCTTTGCCTCATTTTGGCTGTACGGTTTTACCGGTATTTGTCTGGGCGTATTACTGAACCCGTTCATTGCTCTGTGGATCGGTGAAGACTATTTGCTCCCGAGTTGGACGGTTTTTATTATTATCGTCAATTACTACACTGCGGGCGTTCAGTATGCTTCTACGACTTACAGAGAGGTTACAGGCCTATTTAAGGTGGGAAAATACCGTCCGCTTATTGCGGCTATGATCAACTTGGCAGTATCGATCATATTGGCCTATCCGCTTGGAATTTCCGGTATTTTGCTTGGAACTATCATCAGCAGATTGTGTGTCTATTTTTGGTATGACCCATACATTATCCATAAGACGATGTTTGGGCAGAAGCTAAGATATTACTTTGCAACATATTTGCTTTATGGCCTATGCACTTTAGCTGTAGGGACACTCTGCTTTGCCATTGCCCGTAGTATTACCTTAAAGAACCCAATTTTTACATTTGCGATTGAGATGGGTATATGTGCACTACTTCCCAATATTTTCTTTTTTATCCTGTTTAAAAGACGTGCTGAGTTCCAGATTATTCTGGGATACATGAAGCGCATCAGTCGAAAAATCGCACGCAGAAGTTGATTAACATGCTTCACTACATCTACAGTCGTTCGTTCATCAGCGTTATCACCTTTATGGCGCTGGCGCTTACTGCTTGGGGCGCGCTGCCTGCCCGCGTGGGGGCGAGGCGCTGGCGGTGGGGGAACCTTGTGCTGGTGCTCCTGATAACCGCCGCTATCCTCTACGCAACCTTATTCAGCCGCGCCGAGGGCGGCACCGGTCTGATCCTCGCCCCCTTTGCATCCCTGACCGCTGCGCGGATACAGCCGGAGATTTACCGCGAGATGCTGATGAACGTCTTCCTCTTCTTCCCGCTGGGGCTGACGCTTTCCAACGCCCTACCGCGAAAGTGGCACCGTTGGGGCAGGATCGCCCTCACGACGCTTGTCGGCTACATCCTCAGCGCGGGAATCGAGTACGCCCAGTACCGTTACGCGCTGGGGCTTGCGGAAACGGACGACGTGATCTGCAACACGATGGGCGCGTTTCTCGGCGCTGCGTCACTGCTTGCCGCTCACGCCATCGAAAAACACAAAGAAAGGGCTTGGCACACGAACATGACCCTGACCGCCACGGAGAGACAATTCCTCCATATCGCCAAGGCTGCCGTTTCCGGCGCGGTGCTCCCCGCTGAAAACGTGGACTGGCCTGCCGTTTTTGCGCTGGCGGGGCAGCAAAAGCTGTTGCCGATTGTCTTCGAGACCGTGCGCAAAACGCCTGCCGCCGAGGAAAACGCCGCGCTGTTCGCTGTGACCAAGCAACAGGTCATCGGGCAGGTGCTGAACCAAACCGTGCGCGCATCGGCGTTTGCAGCCCTCTACCAAACGCTCCGCGCCGCAGGACTGCACCCGGTCGTGGTCAAGGGTCAGCTTTGCAGCCGCCTGTATCCGCTCAAGGATCACCGTATCAGCGCCGACGACGATCTTTATATCCCTGATGCGGAGTTCATGGCCTGCCACGAGCAGCTTCTGGCGAACGGCCTGACCACCGACACGCCTGTGGACGAGCTGGCCACAGCGGACGAGGTGTCCTACACAAAAAACGGCAGCCCGCTTTACATCGAGCTGCACCGGCATTTATTTGATTCCGCCGAAGATGCTCACGACGAGCTGAATCATTTCTTCGCTGACCTCAAACCCGTCGAAATCGACGGCTTTCTCGCCATGCCGCCCCACGAGCATCTGTTGTACCTGCTTCTGCACGCCTACAAGCACTTTGTCCGCAGCGGCATCGGGCTGCGGCAGTTTTGCGACATCGGCCTGTGGGCGCGGGCGTATCACGCGGAAATCGACTGGCAGCGTCTGCATGACCAATGCGCCAGCGTTCATGCGGCGATGTTTGCCGCGGCAGTGTTCCGCATTGCCAGAGACTATCTCGGCATTGACTTTGACCTGCCCACGCCTTGGGATGCTTCCATCGACGTAGAGCCGCTGCTGCACGACACCCTCTGCGGCGGTGTGTACGGCTCCAATGACCTAACGCGCCTCCATTCCTCCACCGTCACGCTGAACGCCGTGAAGGCCAGTCGCACCGGTGAAAAAAGCAGCGTTCTGAGCACGGTGTTCCCCAAGCGCGAGTATCTGGAGCACCGTTATCCCTATCTCAAAAAGCGCCCGTACCTGCTGCCGGTCGCGTGGGCGCAGCGCATTGCGCACTATGCCAGCGAGAAGCAGTCCGGCACGGACAACAGCGCCTCCGGCTCCATCAAGCTCGCCAAGGAGCGCATTGAGCTGATGAAGCGGTATGGGATCATGGATTGAATGAAGGAAGAAATTATACAAAATGGTCATTGCGATACTCCCTGATAGAAGGGAGGTATCACATTGTCTCCAAAGCTGAAAACTGCTGCCGGTTTGCGAAAGGTCGAAATGAGGTGGAATTATGGCACAAACGATTTTGTATTACCCGACAATCAACATTCAAGATAGCGCTTGGTTAAGAAATGCCGTTCTGTATTGGGACGAAGTGTCATCAATCGTCCCTTATGAGGACTATCCGAATTTTTCTCCAGAAGTGTTGTTTTTGCAGAGATTGGGGGTATATAAAGCTGTTTATCCCCAAACCCTGTTTTCTTCTGAATTCGCGGAAGATTTTTGCAATTCTATTGTAAAAAGAATTGCTGCTTATGAGGCAAGAACGAACAATAATGAAAATACAAATAGCCGAGTGAGGGTGCACAAAAATAAAGTATATGCACCAGCATTGCATGAGTTGATTCACTATAGGAAATTACCGCCACAGTTATTGGGCTATTTCGACAATAAAAAATATATAAACGATTACAACGTAGACGGCTGGATGGAGATAGACAGCAAAATAGCACAAATATATATGAGAACTCTTGCAGAGTATTCGATAAAATGCTCTGACAAAGATATCGTATTAGGTACAGATACCTTTACCCATAGCCGGGAAATCTATAGTCCTTCTCGCAATCATGCGAATCTACAAGCGCAGTGTTGCAAAATCAACATTGAAAATTGCTTGCCACAACCTTCCATGGATGTGAGTTTTGAAGACATCCTTGAGTTTAAAAGTAAAAGAAAAGATGAGCTTAATGCATTCAGAGCGAAAATCAGGGAGTTGGAAATAAATATATATAATGCCGATAGTCCGGAGTTAATACGGCACTATGAAGCACAATTTATGGAAGGATGGCAACAGTGCTCTCAAGACTATTATAAGGCACTTAAAGATTCGAAACTTGCATTTTTTCTGAGCAGTTTGGTATGTTTGGTTGGAATACCTTTTGTTGGCCAGCAGCTATCAACGTACATCGGCCAAGATATTACGCCCTTAGTCCAAACAGGAGCACAATTACTTAACATTGGGATTGGTTACTTCGATTACAAGAATAGAATCAGTCCAGCAAAATCAGACGGCGGATTTAGCTATATTATTAAGGCCAACAAAGAGGGAATCATTCATATCTAAAATTACAAAAAACAAAGGCCGGAGGATAGCGAACCAGCAAAAGAGGACGAAATGGGTGAGAAACTCACCATGAGCCAATATGGCCCGTTTACGAGCGGCAGGTAACGGTTCTGCGCAGCTGTCAGACCGTACTTACGCGTTTGTCGCGTGCGCGAGGAACATAGGGCTTTGGCCGCATAAGCAAAACCACCCGCTTGGCGGGTGGTTTTGCTTATTTACCGCTCCATGCCCACGGCCTTCTGCTTTTTCGCCTGCTGCACGGCTTTTTCGGCGCTGCGCCGCCGGTTGAAGAGCAGCAGATCCCGCGTGTTCTCATAAAGATCGCCCTTGCCGGACTCGAACACGGCGACCATGTATTTCTTCGTCTTATACTTGGCGTAAATCTCTTTCAGCCCCTCCCGCAGGACGGGGTCAATTTTTTCTGCATTCGTCAGCCAGATTTCAACAAGCTTCTGATCGTCCCTGACGTTCATCTCCAAATAGAACCGACCTCCTTTAACATCCTTAGTTTCCTCATCTTTCCTGCTGCTTATGCGCGGCCACCTGCTTTGACGCCTGCAAAATCTCCGGCGGGATGCCGTCCACCATGCGGTGCAGCTCGTCCAGCTCCTGAAGTTTTTCGTTGATCTCCAATTTTTTCAGAATGCTTCCCTTGGAGGCAGCGCCCAGCTGCTTTTCGAGCGCCGCATTCTCGGCGGTCAGCGCCTTGTAGGCCGTGTCGTATTTCTTGAGCTTCGTCCGCAGGGCCTCCGCGCCGGGAACGTACTTTCCCAGCAGCGCTTCCAGCTCGTCCAGTTTGCCCTTCTTGTTGAACGGATTGGTGTCGTTCAGAATCGCCATGATCTGCTCCTTCATCCGGTTCAGATGGACAGCCTCCTTGAACAGCCGCGGCGGGATATGGTCGCGCCCGGTTTCGCTGGCGCTTTCGCCGCGCTCCAGATCGGGGTATTTTTTGACCATGTGCTTCCAGAACTCATCCTGCCACCATGTCAGCTTTTTCTTGTTGCCGACGATTTCCTTGGCGCTGAGCCGCCCGTCCGCCGTCAGTGGGATAAAGCAAAGGTGCATATGAGGCGTTTTCTCGTCCATATGTACCACGGCGGATATGATGGTTCTCGGATTCTGATGCTGCTGGATAAAATCCAGCGCCTCCTGAAAATAGGCTTTGATTTCAGCTTTCTTCTTGCCCTTGAAGAACTCCGGGCTGGCTGTCACCAGTGCCTCCACCACCCGCACGCTGTCGGAACGGGTGCGGCAGCCTGCTTCCGCAATCTGCTTTTCCGCCTCGGCGCGGTATTTGCGCTGCGGCGTCACCAGATGGAAATTGAGGTGGCTGCGGGACGTGTCCACGTCGGGATTGCTGGCGTATTTCTCCTTGGTGCGCTCGTTGTGAGACTCGATATGCCCGATCTCCGGCCCTTTGTACTTGGCAAAGCGGAGAATGGCATACTGTGCTTTCATCGGCGTTCCCCTCGCTTCACCCACACGATGTCGCAGTCCAGCACGTCGGCCAGCTCCACGACCTCCTTATAGCGGATACTCTCCCGCTGCAATTTTGCGGACAGGTTGGAAACGCTGTCGCTCCAATCGTATTCGTCGTGGAGCCGGTCAACGACCTCCTGCATGGTAAAACCGGCGCGGACGATCTGCGCCTTGATCTCATTTCTGATGCTCATAAAATCCTCCTGTTTTTTGTGATGAAAACAGCGAAGCGGGTTTGCGTTTCCGAAAACCTGCTTCGCTGTTTGGCGTAATATTCTGTTTTCCCAAAATCCGCTGGAAGCGCGGCGGTCGATGCCTTCTTCATAAGTAAGAGGTATCGACTTCCCGAAACCGTGTGACTTCGCTCTAAATCGTGCAGCCCCACGCGCATTCGTGAAGCCGGTGCGCGATTCTGAGCAGCGCGGTTTCGCAAAATCCTTTCGCCGCCGCGCAAATTTCTTTCCGGTTTTCACCTGTCTTGCAGATACCCCTTCCGTTTCAGCTCCGCCAGATCGGCGGCCACGTCCTCCGGGCGCATCCGCGCAAGGCAGCTCGAGTCGTAAATGTCGTACCGAGCCACCAGAAGCAGCGTCATCAGCAGCTTCTGCGTGCAGGTCAGATCGCTGTCGTACAAGTGAAACAGCGGCAGCTCCTTAAAATAAATCCTTCCCATTGCATCCTCCTTTGCGGGTAAACTGAAAAACATCTATCCCATCCATCCCATCCATCCGGGGGTTTTGGGATGCTTGGGATGGATGGGATGGAGAATTTCGTGTCTGATCTCATAAAACCGGCGGCGCGACCAGCGCCTCGATGCCCCAGAAGCCGTTGACCCGCTTGCCGAGGGCGTTCTGAATGTGATTGTCGTGCTCCAGGCCGAACTCGTCGGCGTGCTTTTTGAGGGTCATGCTCACCGTCCGCGCGGAGCGCGGCTTGTAGGCGTTGTCGCTGCACCACATGCAATAGATACCGTACAGCGCGGCGGACGGGATGGCGCTGTCGGCCTTCAGGCGGATGTAGCCCTCGGAGCGCAGGAACAGCAGCACATTGTCAGCCTCGCGGCGCGCATCCTCGCGGTTTGCTTTCGTCTGCGAGCTTTCTGTGAAGCGGAAGCTACTACTTTGCAAGCGGCGCAGCCCTTCGAGACACCAGAGGAAGATGCCCTCGATCTCGCCGCAGAGCTTGTCCGCGAGAAAGGGGTCATCCTCCCGGTTCGGCGGCTTTTTCTTCACCGACAAAATGAGCTGGCGGCGGTAAAAGCCGTCCGAGTGGTCGTAGAGCGATTCCAGATCGCCGTTGGAAAAGGCAAGAAACCGGACGTACATCTTGCCCTGATAGCTCTGCTCGCCCTTGCGCTCCAAGTCCATCGGCATTTCGGCGGTGATGAGGGACTTGAGATAGTGCGTGGATTGCAGCGCCTCCAGCTTCATGTCGTCGTCTACCATCAGCAGCTCGTGCTCCAGATCGGCGCGGGCAAAGGGGCTGCGCTCCACCTTGGCGATGCTGCCGTTTTTCAGGTTGCTGCCGAGCATTTTCTGCATCACCACGCCGATGCGGCTCTTGCCCTCGCCGCCGTTGCCCTTGAGCAGCATCATGGCCTGTCCGCGGTTTGTCGGAATCAGACAGTAGCCGAGGTATTCCTGCAAGGTCAGGATGTCCTCCGGTTCCAGCAGGTCGGACAAAAACCGCAGCCATGTCTCCGGCTGCGGCGCATTGGGGTCATAGCTGACCGGCAGACGGTTGCGGCAGAACTCCTTCTCCGTGCAAAACTCACCATTTAGAAACAGCGTGCCGTTGGCAACGTGGATGCGATCTTCCTGAATGGGCAGCTCCGGCGTGTAGGCCTCCAGCCTGAGCGTTTCCAGAAGAGTGTTGGCGCGGCGGGCCGTGCCGCTGGTGAAATGCGGGCGCAGCATCTCGTAAATCTGCTTGCGGATGCTTTCTTCATCAGCAACGCGGCCTTCCTCGGTGAAGAAGCTGCCGTCCACGCAGACCATCGGGTGCGCCGACAGAAAGTCCTCGCAGAACAGAACTTCGTTGAAGTGCTTGTCCTGTAGCCAGCGCGGCGGTTCATTTCGTTCCATGTGCTTCCTCCCTGATCTGCCGGTTTCGCGCCTCCATCCGCATGAGCCGCTCGTCCTTCTGCAAGTCGGCCACCACCTCGGCGCGCTCCTGCGGCGTGCCGAAGGCCAGAATGTCCAGCATATTCCCGATGCGCTCGAGCATATGGCAGCCTTCCGCATAGCGTGGGTCGATGCCGTCCACCGGCGATTGCGGGGCACAGCGCTCCTTCCAGTCCTGCAAGATGCGCAGGTAGTCCCCCAGCACGCGGAAGCAGCGCCGCTCGGTTTCCGCCTGCGATTTCCCGCGCTGTAGCTTTGCGAGAATGGACGGCTTCTGTTCGGTGATGCCGAAATCCGCCGCCAGCTTCTTCGCTGCGTCATAGCTGCTCAGGCTGAACAGCCTTGCCGCAAGGTCGATCACATCGCCAGTTGCCCCGCAGCCGAAGCAGTAGAAATAGTCCTCGTTCAGCGTCATGCTGGGCGTGCGGTCGGCGTGGAAGGGACAGCAGATCATGTTGCCTTGCTGGATCGGCAGGCCGTACCGCTCCGCCGCCATGCGCGGGGTGACGGCGGCCTTCACGGTTTCAAATAGGTTCATAGGCATTTCTCCTTTCAGATTTTTGCGACAAATTTCCTTTGTCACCTGAATATACGGAGAAAAGGTCTTAGACCGACGAAATCAGGCGCATGTTCAAGAAAACAAAAACGCCCTCCTGAAATCTTGCAGAAATGCAAGCAGGAGGGCGAGAAAAATGATAATGAGTGAAGTGTGTCAAAAAGTATCTCTTGAATATAAAACATTTGTTCTATACTTTGTGGAAATTATATGCTATACTTGAAAATATCATGCAGCATATTTGTGAGAGATTTTGCCGGAAAAGGAGGCGTTTACAGCAATGGATCAGGTATATCTCCCCGGGAAAATCCGTGACCGTATCCAAGATCTGATGAAGTCCCGGAAGGTCACGCAGGCCGAGCTTGCCGCAAGAATCGGCTGTTCGGAAAGTACGCTGAGCCGCTTCATCAGCGGCAAGACGGACAAGCTGGGTGACGAGAGCATCATCCGCATCGCCCGCGTGTTTGAGGTGTCCACCGACTTTCTGCTGGGCGAGGTGGACGAGCCGGATCGCAAAAACTACGACATCTCGGAGCTTGGCCTCTCCGTCGAGGCGGCGCGGAATCTCTACACGCAGAAGGTCAATCCCCAAATCGTCAGCTATCTTCTGGAAAATCCGCAGTTTGCCGATACCACATACCAAATTGCCCGGTATCTGGATAACGAGTTGACCACCGGATTTGCCGCGCAGAATCAGCTTTATTCGATGGTTTCGTCCATGCTGGGCGCATCGCCGCAGGCCGCAGATGAGGTCAAAAGCCTGCGGACGCCAATCGATCAGGCAGATTTGAGCTCCATCCAAAACTCCTTCATGAAGGCCGTCCGCGCCGTGAAAAAGGAAGCCGAGGTGGAGATGCCGCCCACGCGCCAGCTCACGGCGCAGGTGATGAATAGCATCTATGCGGAACTGACCAAAGGCGGCCAAAAACTGAACCGGAAAATTACGAAGGAGCAGGTTGCGGACGCAGTAGCGGCCTCCGTTTCCCATCTGCCCGGCGTTGACACAGCACAGGTCAGGAAGTTGTTCCTCTCCATGACCGGGACGGCGGCAAGCGATGAATCCGACCAGCATGACCAATGAGCGGCTCTGCGTATTGGCTCAGAAGGGCGATGAGTCTGCGCGGGAACTCCTTGTTGAAAAGAACATGGGCTTCATCATTCAGACGGCTGGCCTCGTATACCGGAGTTCGTCGCTGGAGGGCAGCGACATGAACATCGACGTGGACGATCTGGTGCAGGAGGGCAGCATTGGTCTGCTGCGTGCCGTTGACAGCTTTGATTCGGCGCGGAAAATCAAGTTCCTGACCTATGCCGCACCGTTCATCCGAAACGCCATGACCAATCTGGTGCGGGATTCCTTCTCCCGATATGAGCAGCGAATGGTCGATTCCGAAAATGGGCTGGGGCTTCAAAAAGTCCGGCTGGATGAAGTGCTCCCCGGCGAAGAGCGATTGCTGCGCATGGAGGCGGTTGCCGACATCGCCGCCAAATCTCCGGAACAGGTTTATGAGGAAAGAGAAACCTTGCGGGAGCTGTATGAAGGCTTGGGGCAAATCTCCGAGCGGGAGCAGACGTATCTTCTGTACCGCCATGGCTTTACGGACGATATTGGGCACACGCTGATCGGCACAGCGATTCATTTTCATCTGAGTGAGAACAGGGCAAAAAAGCTGGAGGACGCGGCGATGGACAATCTCTGGCTGGAGCTGCCGTGGTGGTTTTAGCGCGCAAACGCCGCGGCGGGACGGGGGCTTTATATACCTCTGCTTCCGCGTCGTCGCAAACTCCATATCCCTCGCTTCGCCGCAAGCGGCAAAGCTCACTCATTTCGTTGCTCCTCCTTTCCCCACAAAATCTCTGATTTTGCGGGGAGCCCCGTCGGCCAGTCGGATTTTGCTTCTCAAAAATCCTGCGTTTGTGCCGTAATCCACATCACAAAATCCGTCTGGCCTACTGACGCGAAAAAGCGTTTGTTGCCACACTCTGCCCTGTTGCAGAGCTCGCCGTCAACCCCTTTCCCGCGTCAGCCGGAAGCAAAGGTATAACACACTAGACTTTGCGAAGCAAAATCGTGTGCCAACAGGGATGCTGCGCGCCCCTATTGGAAACCCAGCGGCAAAGAGATGTTCCCTTTGCAATCCCTCATTTTCCTCGCAGTTGCATATACAAACTGCAAAAGGCAGCTTGTCATGCCTGCTCTGAAAATGCAAAAGGAAGCCTGCGCAGGTGCGTGGCACAGACTTCCTTTCGGGCGGAAATGCAGAAGGAATGGACGGTAGTTACTTCTGCATTCCCACGATCCGCACGGCGGGGACGAGGGACAACGAACGGGGAAAATCTCAATATAGCAGAGCACGGGGCGGTTCTATCTGAGAATCCTCCCGTGCTTTTATATTACCGCCTATTCTGAAACTGTATCTGCATATATCCCACCAAAGCATATGCAGATGATCTGGACATACGCTTGTTTTTCTGCATATGATATGATATGTTTATATGCAGAAAGGTTGGCGCTTATGAGGAAATTCGATTACTCTTTTTTGAATAACGGTATGATGCCTGCCAGCTTTGTGAACCTCACATCCGGCATTGCGGAGCTGAAAACCATGGAGGGCGGGCGCAAGGAGGAATACACGCAGATCTTCGCGGCGTTGGAAGCCGTGGCAAAGGTGCAGTCCATCAAAAGCTCCAACGCCATCGAGGGCATTGTGACCGGTGACGAGCGTATCGCTGCCATTGTCAATCAGAACAGCGCACCGCTGAACCAGAACGAGGCAGAAATTGCCGGGTACAGAGATGCGCTGAATGAGATCCACTCGGGCTATGAACACATCGACTTCCGGCAGAACGACATTCTGCGGCTGCACGAAATGATGATGAGCTTTGCGGGTTATGAGTACGGAGGGCAGTACAAAACGGACGACAATGTGATTCTGGAGATCGACGCTGACGGAAACCGCCGTGTCCGTTTCCGTCCCGCACCCGCAAGCGAAACGCCGAAGGCGATGGAGCAGTTGGAGCTTGCCTATCTGGCGGCCCGAGGCGAGGCGAATATCAATCAGCTTCTTTTGATCCCATGCGTGATTCTCGACTTTCTCTGCATCCACCCATTCCGGGATGGCAACGGCAGAATGTCCCGTTTGCTCTCGTTGCTGCTGCTATACAAAAACGGCTTTGACGCCGGGAAATATATGTCCTTCGAGGAACAGATCAACAACTCCAAGGCTTATTATTACGAAGCCCTGCGGCAGTCCTCAGCCGGTTGGGAAACGAATGAAAACTCTTATTTCCCCTTTATTGAGAATTTCCTGTCCACGCTCTATATGTGCTATAAGGAACTGGACGAACGGTTTGCAGTGGTACACGGCAAGAAGATCACGAAGAAGGCTCGTGTAGAAGCGACCGTTCTGAACAGCCTGCCCCCGCTTTCCAAAGCTGATATCTGCAAAATTCTTCCCGATGTCAGCACCACGACCGTTGAAGCCGTCCTCGGCGAAATGGTCAAGACCGGTTCTGTGAAGCGCATCGGCGCAGGACGGGCAACACGATATATTAGAGCAGATTGAAGTAAACAGCAAGAATGCCTGACGTGCTGCGTCAAGCCTTCTTGTGTTTCTCAGTAGTTTCCCTCCATTTTACCCCTCACAAGGATTGATCACTGCACAGAATTCTTGATATATGCAGCCACATCGTCAATTTCTGGGTATATGTAGGCTGTGTTAATGCCCAATCGATTTAGCGATTTCAGAATCGCTTCCTTTTTAGATGAAGGAATATAATAGATTCTCTTTTTCTTGTCCTTGCTGAATCGATACTTTTCTTGGTCTCCTATGAAGTCGGAGCCGATTTCTTCAGATGGAGAATAGATCACGGAGTTAATCCCCCATAAAAGGAAGGCTCCTTCTTGATGTGTAATCCTTCTGTTGCTTCGAGTAGGCTTTACAAACACTGGCCATCTCAGGAGATTACTGTCAAACGAAGATTCGATTTGTGGAAGTTCCATACGGAGCTCATTCCAGTACTCGCCAAAATCTTTTTCTTGAATAAACTGTGAATCGGCTGTACTCATCGTACTACAAATATCACACTGCTTTTTATATTTCATCATAGGAAGGCATGATAGCATCGTGACAGTCTTATCTTTTGCGTATAAAATGCTCTCATTCTTCACGGCGTATACAATGACTTCGCCAGTGTTATCCTTTGTCTCACATGCAAAATAAAGCGCGACCAGAGGGTTGAATGAGAAGTCAAGCAGCCTCGTAGGCAGCCCATAATGCTGCATTTCAACTAAGAAATCCAGATGCGTATCGCATCTAAGAAAATCATCCGGGCACCGAAGTACCAACTCCTGATACATCATGTACTCATTCTTATAAAACTGCGGAGTCCTAAATAGCGAGGGCTTGATTTCATAATTTATGTTTGTGTGACCCCGGAAAAGCAGATTGCGATTATCCGGGAAATTCATCACTTCCTTAACGTATTGATCCAATGAATCAACTTTTATTAAATCAACATCGTCCGCGACAATAAAATTTCCACATTGATGAAAACGCGTTTTCTCAAAGTAAAAAGCTAAAAGGAGTACAAGCCAAAATGATTCGGCCTCGCTTCCCTTGGGTCCCTTGGCCGTCTGCAACAGTACATATACAACACTCTGCTGTTCTTCACGTGTCATCGTTCGCTTTTGACTTGGCATAGAAAGGCATCTATTGTAGAGCTCTTGCAGAGTGTTAGGATTCTTCTCTATCAAAGGATAGAACTCCGATTTTCCTTTGAGCTGTTTTTGCAGAGATTCCTTGTTGCTGGGATATAATCCTTCGTTACAGCAGACATATCCATCGTAAAAAAGTTTATTAAAGACGACTGTTTGAAGTGCCGAGCGAACGAACCAGAAGTCTGCGATTTTATAAAGGATATCTTCATTCGGCAAAAGGCTCATGTGCTTTCTCCCTTCGATATTAATGCTCAACAGCGATTTCCAAATCTCGCAGATGTGCACTCGGCTCTAAATCGTGTGCTTTCCTGCGCTGTGCAGACAAATGCAGAATAGAAATCGTGTGCATTCATGGTTGCTTCCCCTGTGCGGTGCCGACAGTAACATACTTCTGGCTTCGGCTGTTCGGTTTACCGGGAATGGTCATCTGGAGTTGCCCGCTTTCCAGCAGGGGCTTCAGATAGCGTGTGGTAAATCCTTTGGTGTTTTTATATCCGCAATGCTCGGCAATTTCGGTTTTGCTATGCGGCGACGAGCAGAATGCCAAGATTTTTTCCTGTGTGTTAACTTGGGTCCTAACTTGGGTCCTAACTTGGGTCCTATCTTGTTCGGAGGACTCAAGTTCTTGTTCCGCACGAGGAGTATTCCGAATTGTCGCATAGAGCATAAATGCTTCCACGCAGTACTCCGGCTGTGGTAATCCGGCTGTTTCCATGACCTCATAAAGCCGGTCTACGCCCTCGCCAAACTCCTGCACATATTCGTACTCGTGCAGAAACTGCGCAATTTTCGGATTGCGGGAAAAGTGGACGTGCCGCATATTGTTTAGACGCACGATGCCGGGCAGCGTGCCAGGGCTTTCTACTGTCAGCCGGTCGTCGAACATCTTGATTTGAATGTCCGTTCCCTTGATGCTGTAATCGCGGTGTGCAACGGCATTAACAATCAGTTCTTTCCAGGCAAACTCCGGGTATTCCGGTTCGGTGACGAAACGGGTGTCCACGCCGAGGTAGATGCGCTCCTTGATCTGGCTACGCACGAACTCCAACGCCTTCTCAATGACCTGCAAGACGCGGCCTTCAAACACCACGTCCTTGATGACGTTCATCTCCGCGCCGACCTTGGCCTCTGTGCCCTCATACCGAACAAAACGGATGCGGGCGCGTGGAAAATAGTGTTTCGGATTCTTGCCGAACAGCAGCATGGCGGCGGTGCTGACTTCTTCCTTGCCGCCCTTGGTGGAGATAAATTCTTTGTTCTCTCGCAGATATTCCTCCGGGCTTTTCCGATAGCCGAGCTTCTGCGTGTACTCTCGAACGAAGTCGAGGTCAATGTCCTCCATCGCCGCGTCCGGGACAGGGGTATCCTCAAAGTACCGCGTGCCCTTGGCATACATGAGATGGAGACGTTCGTCGAAATTAAGCTTCTTGGATTTGTCCCCGACGCGGAAGAAAACATCGTCTGCCTGATTGGCGTGAAGCTCGTTGCTCTGCAAAACCTCAATCAGCAGAATGTGGTCCGGCTTACCGTCTTTGTTGGTGCAGGCAAGCAGTTCGGTTTCGATTTGGACAGACGGCTTGCAGTAATCAAACGGCACGCGCAGCAGCTCGTTGATATGCTCCTGATAGGCATCAATGCCAGTAATTGTCCCGTCGTCCTCCACGCCGACCGCGATCACACCGCCGTCCGCATTGGCAAAGGCAATCAGATGAATCGCAAGCGTCTTTGCGTCGATGCGGGCGCTTTTGCGGTCAAACAGTGGAGATTCCGTTATGGTGCAGATTTGTTCGATTGTCAACTTGCAGTTCATGCATCCGCCTCCTTATCATAAAAATCTAAGTTTATTTCAGTATAGCATACGATAGCGCCACCATGCAAGAAAGTGGTTTGATTATACAGAAGTGAAATTTAAAAACTGCATGGAATACCATAGGAAATATGGCAGTCTTCCCAATATATGATTAGGATTGCATTCTACAAATCTGATTTAAGCCCATCAGGCTCATCGTTTGGCTCGACCATAGGGCCGCATGGAATCTTGATCATGGGACGGGCTATTGGCGGTATATCCAGTTTGGAGCATGCAATATCTACGCTATATTTTCTGTTAATCTTTCTGAGCTTATTATGTGTAATAAACTCTTTTTGGCCACTCACAATTGTATATCCGTGTTCCCGCAGCTTTTGCCTGACTGCCTGTGCTTCCTGTTTGGAAAAATGCCAACTCTCTAATACCATATGATCAAACATGTTCTGAGAAAATTGATGTGAGTTTTTAATCCTTTCCATGTACTCTGTGATCTGAGGAATGTCATCATGAGGGTAAACCTTATTGCCGCGATCCATTTCCTCGAAAATCCATCTACAGAACTCCTCGTCATGCTCGAATCGGAATTTGTCAAACAGTGGATCCTTGAGCATATCGTATTTTTCATCCTTGACCAAAAGCATATAGCCGTGTTGGGCACTGCAACGCATAAATGGCTGATAGCCAATCGGAGCGATTAAATCAAGCTCCGCACGTTCATCTGATATCCCCCACATCATGTCGGTTATCTCGGTAGGAGACCGGTAGAGTATCCCATACTTTTTATTGCTATTTGCAAAGTCATTCCTTGTCATAGGACGCCACTGGTCGTTTTCGTATTTGCAGCACGCAAAGAATAACGCAGTTTTCAAATCGCTCGTAATATCCAACATCGGCGTTTTTATTCCGTAGTGTTGTGCTAAGGCAACATAGTTAATGCTTGATGCACTCCAGTGCCTTACTGCATCAAACTTATCCAAAAAATTACAGGCCTCATTTAGGACAATCTGATTTATAAACTGATTTACAAGCTGTTGCACATGGGATCTATTGTTGGGATATCGATACATTCCAGGCTTCGACTCTCCATAGTAAGCACTTTCACCTCTGTAGTAGTATTTACTTTTTGGCTGCGTCATAGCTGTTTCGATAATGGGGTATGTCAACTGCAGGCCTGGCATGAACAAAGTTGAGAGACTTTCGATAAAGATACTAAGAGATGCTTTGTTATTTGATATTTTTTCTTTTATAATAATTTCTTCTTCGCTTGACATGCCATCGAGGGAAATGATCCAATTATATAACCCGACACTTTTCTGCTCAGGGTGGATGCCCAGCAATTCTGCTGCATGATATAGGTCGTCCAACGCAACTGATTGCCTATCTGCTTCAATTGCTTGTTGAAAATTTAGAAATTCTTTAACCTTGACCTGATACTGCTCATCTTCTTGGATCATCCTGTGCAGTTGCTCGGTTGTCACGATGGGTATATCTTCGCAGGTACTTACATAGTGACAATTATCTTGGTATTCTGCACTATGAAAATAGCGTTCAATGCACTTCTTCCAATCAGCACGATCTTCGTAGAATGTCTTTAAGTGGTCCTGCGCAATTCGCAGCATGTCTTGATAGCTAAATGATACTTGGGCAATGGCGGCAAAATGAGGCGGCAACATATCGTGAAACGATTTTTCCTGCAATGTTTCTCGCCGCATATTCTTCAGCTCCTTTTGCGAAATGTATGTGTAAATTTCTACATTAATTTTAACATTTTTAGCCTTCCTGCGCAACGTATAAAAGACCATCAAAAAGTACAAGCAAACGCACGGTGCTCATAAAAAGGACGAAGGCTATCTGGCAGATTTATTGAAATAAACAGCAAGGAGGCTTGACGTGCAGCGTCGAGCCTCCTTGTGTTTTTCAGCCAATTTCCCCCATTCCACCCCTCCCGAATCCCCACGGTCGCGCCCACATCCTTCGTCACTATGTACAATTCAGTCCCAATCTTTTTGACAGATCCAGCATGGCAAAGCAGAATTGTTCCCACCGTGCCAATGTTATCTGTGACGGGTCGCCCTCGCGGATACGAAGTGTCCGGCGGATCTCCTTTGGGATGACGACGCGCCCAAGATCGTCTGATTGTGTCAATCAGGTGCAAAAAATTTTTGTGAGGCTCCGAAAAGCCTTGAAATATAAGGATTCTTCAGCTTTCGGAGCTTTCACACCCGTCCTACTCATTGAGTCATTTTAGGACAAAAATCGACATTTTATTCAAAGATGTGAGCCAGTCGTTTCTGACTGGCTCTTTGTTATGCTGTTGCAAACAGATCATCGAACTTCCAGATGATTTCTATATTCTGATTGTCCGTGACATTGATACGCTCAACCGCATCATACATCAGTTCTTTCAGAGCTTCATCATTCATGGAACTTGTACGCTCAACGATTGCTTGTTCCTGCTTTGCCTGATTTTCCTTTTCAAGAAAATCTTCATACGCAACTTCTGTTTCTGCAATCAGATTTTTCAGTTCTTCCATACGCTTTTCACGCTCAGAACGGAGAGTGATGAACTCATCCTTGGTTATGCGTCCCTCACGATAGTCAAGGTAACTTTGAACCTTCTGGGTATCACCACTTTCCAACTCGCTTGCAAGTACCTTCAGACGCTGTCTGAGCAAAGTTCCTTCAGAAGTTGTATTCTGAATTTTACCCACAGTTTCGACCGTCATAACGGCAATTTGAGCCTTTAACGCAGCCAGAACAACTTCTTCAATATCCGTCCTGTCCCATCTGACTGATTTGCACGGTTCTTCATCGGTGTCCCAATACGGAGTTACGCAGTAGAAGTGAACATCCGTGCCAAAGGTTCTTTGGAGCTTACGACCGCAATGAGCGCAATAGAATGGAAATGAGTTTTCTTTGTTCTTCTTTGTGTGGGGTCTGACCTTACGCAGAGCCGCCTGTGCTGCTTCAAATTCTTCTGTTGTCACAATGGCTTCATGGGCATTCTCGTGATAAATCCAATCTTCCTTTGGAACTCTACGCTGTGACTTCGCACGAATCACCATGCTCTCACGAGTGTGATTCACCATGCAACCGGTGTACTTGACATTCTTCAACATATCCAATATTCGGTTATGTGTCCATAACGCTTTGGAAGGGCTGTCTTTTCTTCTGGCAACACCTTTGTACTGTTGCGGAGTGAGGATGCCCTCAGCATTTAACTCTCTGGCAACCTGACTGGTGGATTTACCAGCGATAACATCGGTGAAAATCCTGCGTACAATCGGTGCCGTTTCGGGGTCAATAATCATCTGATGCTTGTTTTTCGGAGAAACCTTGTAGCCATAAGTACAGCAGGTGATATAGCCACCATTACGCTGTTTTGTTCTCATAGCCGACTTGACCTTTTTGGAAAGGTCTTTACTGTAGTAATCGTAAATCAGGTTACGAAAGGCAATGTCCATACCTGCGGTATTGCCAAGATACTTTTCGCTATCGTAATGGTCGTTAATGGAAATCATTCTGACACCAAGGAACGGAAAAATGTGTTCCAGGTAGTCGCCTACTTCCAGATAGTCACGACCAAAACGGGAAAGGTCTTTGACAATCACGATATGGATTTCACCGGCACGGATAAGATCAATCATCCTCTGAAAGTCCGGTCGCTCAAAGTTCGTGCCACTAAAGCCATCGTCGCAGAACTCCATCTGCGGCAGATTAGAAAGGTAAGGGTTCTGTTCGATATGTCGCTGGATCAGCTGACGCTGTGCAGTAACGCTGTTACTTTCATCCTTCGCCCTGTTGGTTCTCTTGTCTACATCTTCCAGAGAAAGACGGAGATAGATGCCAATGCACTTTTTCATATTACGCAACCTCCTTCCTGAGAATGTCGATAGTATCGTAGATAGCCTTGAACTCGTCCATGTGGTTGAACTCAATACTCAGAGAGCTATCTTCGTTCATCTTCATAGAAACAATCATTGCATCCACCATTTCGGCAGTAACCTCGGTGGCATTGTGATATTTCTTTACAAGTTCAGCCCATTTCTTTTCACCACGGAGCTGTTCTTCAAATCTGTTCGTGGTTCCTTCAAGCTCTTCCAACTGCTTTTCCAAGCGTTTGATCTCGCCCAGAATGACTTCACGGGTCTGTGCATAATCCTCATTAGAGATAAGACCCTCACGCAAATCTCGATAAAGCCCTCCAAACAACCCCTTTTTTTGGTCGAGCTTCTTTTTCAGAGATTTGAATTCATCTTTCTGTCCATTCTGCTTCGCCATGGCTTTCTTCATAGCCAACAACTGATGCAGACTGTCCTGCATATCTACAAACAGGTCAAGTTGTGCCTGGATTGTAGAAAGCACAGCTTCATCCAAGTCTGCTTTACGCATCTTTTTCGCATTGCAGGCTCTTGTGCCATGCTCGGCATAGGTCGGACACTTAAAGGTAAAGTACACCTTGTCTTTCTTTGTGCTGAAAGAACGGACAAGTTTCATTACAGAGCCACAGTCAGCACAGGTGAATTTCTTTCCATAGATGTTTACGGCTTTCGGTAAGTGGTCATACTTACCGCTGTTTGCCTTTGACTTTTCAGCGGCAGCATTGTTGATAGCCTGAACCTTATCGAACAGTTCCTGTTCAATAATAGGCTCATGGGTATTCTCAACGATGATCCAGTTCTGTTCCTCTGTACGATGGAAGGAGATACCGGCATATAAACATTGAGAAGCCTTTCTCTGAGCCAAATGACCCAGATAAGTAATATCCTTCAGAATCTCAGTAATCATGTGCTTGTTCCAGAGGATAACACGGTCTTTTTGGTTGTTGTTCGTAACAATGCCACGGTTCGCTTTGTACTGCCCCGGAGAGAGAACACCGCTGTCATTGAGCTTCTTATTGATGCCCATGTAGCTCATACCTTCGCTACGCCACAGAAAAATCTGCTTTACAACAGGTGCGGTTTCCGGGTTAATAATCAGCTGATTCTTATTGTTTGGGTCTTTCAGGTATCCATACTTTTCCCATGCACCAATAAAGTCGCCGTTTTCCATCTTGCTTCTCAGGGCAGATGATACCTTGCGAGAGATGTCTTTGGCGTAGTAATCGTTGATGATATTGGAAAGGGACACAGAAAGCTGACCGCTTGCTTCTACGGTGTCGGTATCAAAACCATCATTGATAGCAATGAAACGGATACCGAAGAACGGACAGATTTTTTCAAGGAACTCACCGGTCTCGATATAGTTACGCCCAAGTCTGGACAGGTCTTTTACTACGATGCAGTCAATCTCTTTTGCCTGAACTGCTTCCATCAGCTTCTGCCATTCAGGACGGTCAAAATCCGTTCCAGTGTAGCCATTGTCAACAAAGGTTCCTGCCAGTTCCAGATACGGACGATTGCTTACATACTCATTGAGCAATACCAGTTGATTTTCGATGGAATCAGAGCTATTCAGATTATCTTCACGAGAAAGACGAGCGTAGATAGCAGTCTTGTGAACGACAGTAAACTGTTCCGCAGCAGCGGTCTGACTGGCCAATGCCTGTTGACGGCGCTTTGACGGTCTTGCCATTTAGCTCACCTCCCTTATGAACGAAATCACCTTCTTTGCGTCGGCTTTCGCTTTTTCTTCCTCCAGGAACTCCATAATCGCCTGGAACTGATCTGCGTTATTCAGAACAACATGAACCTGCTTATCCTCGGTAATCTCAATTCTATCAATGAAATTGACTACGACTCTGCGGTTCAGTTCCTGAATGTTTTCGTATTCTCTGAACTGTGCAAGCCAGCTCTGCTGTTCCGTAAGACCGGAACTGATTTGATTTTTATTACCTACCAGACGAGCGATAGCTTCTTTGGCTTCCTGAATGTTTTTGTCAAACTCAGCCTTAAAAATAAAGTATTCCTCACGAGTAATCATTTCTGTCTTGAAGTCCTCGTACACATGAGCTTTCATCTGCTTGTTGTGTTCGATAACTTCTTCCTGTCTGGCAATTTTTGAAGCGATACGCTCCATTTCACGGCGCTCCCAAGAGATACCGTTCAATTCCCCAAGGGCAATTTCCAAGTTTAAGGCAAGAGAAACCTGTGCCTGAATGACCGCAAGAGCAGCATCGTAAACAACCTGTTCCTTTACGGTGTGTGCATCGCATACCTTGCGATCTACCTTATTGGCATTGCAAACGAAGTACACATACTCCTTGCCTGCGGACTTGGTTTTCTTTCTGGTCATGGTACTCTGGCAATCAGCACAGAACACCTTACCTGAAAACAGATGCACAGAATTATCACCCGAAGGACTTCTTGTGTCCTCAAGCATGAGCTTCTGAACCATATCGAAAATGGAAGGAGAGATAATCGCATCATGTGCGTTCTCCGTTCTCATCCAATCCGCTTCATCTTTTGTGGTTCTGCTTTTGATTTTATGGTTTGGAGTCGTTGTCTTTCCCTGAACCAGAGTGCCGGTGTACATCTCATTTTTCAAAATGCGATAAATCGCTTTTGCACCCCAATCGGTCTGAATCTGTTTCTTGAAACCAGACTGGTATTTGGAACCACTCTGTCTCTTATATTCATAAGGGGACGGAACACCGTCTTTATTCAGCTTGTCTGCAATCTGTGCAGGACTGAAGCCATCCATCTTCATGCTGAAAATACTCTGGATGACCGGAGCAACAGTCTGGTCGATGACCAGTTTGTTTTTATCATCGTCAGATCTACGGTAGCCGTAGACCACATGACTTCCAACAAATTCGCCATTTCTTCTCTTGGTCTCCAAGTTGGAACGAATCTTGATGGAAATATCTCTGCTATAAGAGTCGTTAATCAGGTTTTTGAACGGAAGAATGATTTCGTTGCCTGCCTGCTGAGACTGTGCAGAGTCGTAGTTGTCGTTAATGGCAATAAAACGGATGCCCAGGGACGGGAAAATCTTCTCAATGTATCTGCCGGAATCAATGTAGTCACGACCAAAACGGGAAAGGTCTTTGACAATGATGCAGTTGATTTTTCCTGTTTTGACCTGTTCCATCATTCGCTGAAAGTCAGGACGGTCAAAATTAGCACCTGTATAACCATCATCGCAGAACTCCTGAACCAAAGTGATCTCAGGGTTTCTGCTCAAATAATCTTCAATCAGCTTTCGCTGGTTAGCGATACTGTTGCTTTCTTTCTTCTCGCCAGAAGAAAGGTCACCATCTTCCTTCGATAAACGCAGGTAGATGGCGGCATAGTAAATCTTATCAATACTTTTTTGCATAGTGCGCCACTCCTGTTTGTTAATCGTCCGAAGCTGAAAAAACAAACCGGAGTTTTCGCTTGATTTTGTCCAAGGCTATGTTACCATAGCGGACTGCGAAAATCCAGTTTGTCACCGCATTAGTATCTCGCCAATTTCTTCCAACGGATTTATCCGTTACATAGAAGCAATCATGTTGATGAAGTTGTCAGTAATCGTATTCTGCGTATTTGCAAACGACACTCTCACAACCGTGTTGCCTACTTTGAACTGGTAAGGATTTTTAATCTGCTCGATAAAGGATTTGATTCTTTCCTCACTCGGCAAAGAGCGATCAATTTTCACATCTCGAATATCCACCAGCTGTTCATCTGCTGTAGATTTTGTCGCTTCACTTCTTGTCATCTGCAATCACCACCTTCGTTTATCATTCTTGCCAAAATCTCCCTGAGTTATTCATGGAACCTCATCGGCAAAAGTATAGGCAGCCCCACAAAGGTAGGTATGCCCATAGTTTTCACTGACGAGAGGATGTATTCAAATCCAGACTGACAAGCAACGCTCTATTGATACCGAACATTTCCTGTCGGGTAACTCTACCCAAATATCTTTCAATTCGCTGCTTATCAATGGTTCTGATTTGCTCCAACAACACCATAGAAGGTCTGCTGAGAGCCGGGTTATCTCTAATCAAAAAATGGGTTGGCTGTTTTGTCTTTTTTCTGGTTCTGGCTGTGACGGTTGCCACAACCAGAGTAGGGGCGTGCCGGTTGCCGGTGTTGTTCTGAATAACAACAACCGGGCGAACACCACCTTGTTCAGAGCCGCAGAACGGAGACAGGTCAGCCAAATATATATCGCCACGGCGGTATTCCCAATTTTTATTCATCACCTGTTTGCCCTCCTTTCATCGTCTTATGTAAGAGGGGCAGAAACTGCCCCTTCGTGTTTACTATGTCGTTCCCATATTTGTCCTCGACACCCCTGGGAGACAGAATACTGTCTGGGAAATCATCAGACGGTCAGCTGCTAACCGACTCCATAGGAATCTAACCTCCCCGTGGTTCTCACCGGGCTACCCCCATTGCGTGATCCCCGTTCCCTGAAAAGAGAAAAGGGGCTGTGGCTGGGCAGAAGTATCATTGTGCCTGTTGCTTTCATTGCCGTATCGGGAGCAACCCGATATTTACGAGCCGATAGTTCTCGCTCTTGCCACAGGAAGGACAGACAAAAGTAACGTAGGTGACTCTATCTCCTAAGTAGCAGGTCATTGCGTATCGCTGATGTGGCTGATGCTCTCGCACCGACAACAGGAATGTATCTGATGAATGACTATTTAGTTTTCAAGGAACAATCAATCAGCCGTTTTCTTTGGCTGTATCTAAATTGTACCTGTTCCAAATGCAGGTTTTTATTGCCTCGTAGGTATAGTTTTGAGGTTATTCACGACCTAAAAATATGT
>OCIU01000394.1_pt1 | contig 42203 bp, 38 predicted proteins | sample 1538471 | NCBI WGS metagenome assembly OCIU01 (sample SAMN04571693, study PRJEB22368) | human gut metagenome | biome: human gut; material: stool | host: Homo sapiens | place: Luxembourg | collected 2012-06-01 | reverse complement strand
AACACAGACAAATATAAGCTACAGGCAGTCCTGCATACTATGTGAAATGCACTTGAAGTTTGATTGTGATAGTTCTTAGTCTTTCCCTTAGCCAACCAGCTAGCTTCGTACACGGATGTACGAAGCAGCGAAGCCGCGCCATGGACGGCGCGTCTGAGCGGTAGCGTCAGTTACCATAGTTTATATGGAAAGACTTAGAAATATCCAATCAAAGCTTCTGGCATTGAACATAGTGTGCAGGACTGCCTGTAGCTTATATTTGTCGTCCGTTCGTCACCAACTAATATTCAATTAACCAACAGTTCCTCTTACACCTTATATCCCCTGCTTTTAAGCGTATCCTGTGCAGTTTCGTTAGCTCCATATCTTGAATACGTAAGTCCTGAATATACCTTCTCTGTATTCTTCATAAGTGGCTTGGAATCATCAAGCTGACTCACCTCAAGAAATGCGGTTCTTAACTTTCCAAGCATTGTAATAACTCTGCTTACGCTATCGCGTTCACCGGAAACTTGCGCACTTATAAGTGTACGTTTCATGTAATTATACAGCTGATACAACTGTACTGATATCTCATACTCCATATCAAGCCCTGTAATAAGCTGGTCTATGCCACGCATCGCCATATGAAGCTTCTCTTTATATCCACTGCTGGCATCATCGTTTAGTGCTTCGTTAAGATAGTCTGTTATAATATCATATGTAATAACAACAAGCTGAGACCTTGTAGCCTGCGATATTCTATATGAATATGTCCTTATCATATCGTTATTCATACAACCGGCTCCTATACGTTTTTCCTATACGTTTTATATGGATTATTGTTCCACTTTTTTATTTATTTCTGAAGAAGCTGTAACACCTCTGATGGTCTTTGATTAGCCTGTGAAAGAATAGATGTTGCTGCCTGTGTAAGAACTGTCTGTGAAGTATATTCTGTCATTTCTTCTGCCATATCTGTATCAATCTTTGCAGACAATGCTTTAGTTACATTCTCATCAGACACCTCAAGGTTATTATTGGTATGCTCAAATCTGTTTTCATAAGCACCTATTTTTGAACGTACTGAGTTAACATATGATATGGCAGTATCTACAGTATCTATAGCAAGCTGTGCTGTATATCCTGTCATTACGTTAATGTTATCAGTACCTATCATATATGTTGTTATAGGAGGAATATTAAGAACTATAACCTGGTTCTCATTAGCACCTACATGTATACTCATAGTTCCTACATCTGTAACCTCCTGGTTAATATCTGCTGCTGTACCGCCTGATGCCACAGATTTTCCATTCTTCTTTGCAGCTACTGTATCATCAAACACTGTTCCTGCAACATTTCCAGGAATATCCATAACAAACTCTTTGTTATTAACATCCTTAACTGTAATCCTTGTTCCTTTAGTAGATATAACAGCTGAATCCTCAAAGCCTGCCCTGCTTCCATCATTAGCCTTTGCAAACTCGGCTTCAACATCACTGCCCTCTGCATGTATACATTTACCAAGACCTGTTGGATCGTATGCATCTGATATGCCAAGAAGTCCTGCAAGTTCTTCGTTGTCACATGAAATATCAAGCTTCTGGTCTCTTCCATACTGCTCTGTCATTATAACAAGTCTGTTTCCTGTATAAGAAGTTTCTGGCTTATAACCAGCATAATCTGTTCCGTTAGTTTTAGTGTCTGATGTAGTCTGTGATACCGCAAATGCTTTTCCACCAGTAAGTCCTACACCTGTCATTATTCTATCCATAACAACATCAAGTGTATCACCCTCTAATATATTTATCTGATAACCATTAACAGATATTGTTCCTGCCTGCTCACTGCTTATTGTATCTGTAGAAGACATAGTTATCTGGCTGCCAACAGCTACAGCCTGTCTTGCATCCTGTGTGATAGTCACTCCATATATGCCAGCTGTAAAGCTGTCTGATATGGAAATCTGATTAACCCCCTGATAGTCGGAATATACCCTTCTTGAAAGATTACCATTGATAAGGGGCTGTGTATTGAATTCTGTCTGCTCTGATATTCTGTCTATCTCAGCATTAATGTTGTCAATCTCCTGCTGGATGGCTGAACGCTCATCATCTGAGTTAACATCGTTGGCTGCCTGTACTGTAAGCTCTTTAAAACGTGTAAGCATTGATTGTATCTCAACAATAGCACCTTCTGCTGTGTTAAGCACCGAAATACCATCTGTAGTATTATTCTTTGCCTGCTCAAGACCTCTTATCTGTATTCTCATCTTTTCTGATATGGCACATCCTGCTGGATCATCAGCAGAGCTATTGATTTTATAGCCTGAAGAAAGTCTCTGGATAGAACCTGATAAAGAATTCTGCGCCTTCTGTAATGCATTGTTTGATATAATCGCTGATATATTTGTATTTATTCTCATATATTCTCCATTTCTGCTTATAAAAACATAGCTTCCATGCCATCTATATTTATATTATCAATCCTCCGTGATTGCTCTCATATAAGGTATATCGGATATTCTTTATATTTCTTTAATCTGTCAGCTCTTTTACTTTCCAAAGAATACGCCTGTAACCGACTGTGCTATCCTGTAAAGCTCATCTGCTGGTACCGATGCACCTGAATTCTCATAAGTAACATAATTAACATCTGGGACTCTTACCGTATTGATTCTTACACTATTCATTCCATGCTGCAGCTTTAAAACATTTTCAAGTTCTTCAAAGCTCTTATAAATGCTCCTGTCATCAGGATGTACAGTGTTGGAATTCTGCTTTACAAACAGACTTATATCTTTTCCTGTAATCTTTGCTTCCATAGACAGCTCTCCATAAGCCTCTGTATCCATCTTAATAGATATTTTGCCCTTATCACTGCTGTCTGATAAGAATGTAAGATTGATAAGACCTGCTTTTCCATTCTTTACATATGGGATACGGTAATCATTCTTTCTTGCAAGATTACTTATATATCTTATCTGTCTGTTGCTTATTCTTAGTTCTTCAAATGTATCATAGTCAACTGGTGTTTCATCTGTATCCGTAAGTGAACTTTCTATAGCTTCCTCAAGTTCATCTCCTGCTGCTTCTTCAAGATTCGTATACAGAGCCTCCAGCTTCTCTCTTCCTGACAGCACATCTGAAAGCTTTTCACTGCTATCTATATATGCTGCTTTACTGCTGTTATTTTTATCAGCATGATTATGTCCTGACTTATCAGCACTTCCTATTCCTTTTCCCTTAAGAGCTCTTGTATATGCCATAAGCTCTCCTGTTGCAAGAAGCTCATTGACGGCATTGATATTACCTATATTCTCGTTAATACCTGCTCTTCTTAGCTCTCTTGTAACCTCAGCATCTGCATCTGCTGCCTTCTGTGTCACATCCTGTATATAACTGCTATCAAGCTCCTTTTCCAGCTTTTCATCATAGTTATCTAAAAGATTCTCTGCAAAATGTTCAACATGCTGGTCTTCTATCGGTGTATTTATGTCTGATTCTTTCAATGTATTAGGTGTGATATACTGCTGTGACTTTGCAAATAAGGATTCAAAATAACTTACCATATCCTTATCTTCCTTTGTAAAGCCTACCGTATCATCTATTGTCACATCTATACCTGAATGCTTGCGGCTTGTGTATGCACTTATAAGATTACCCATCGTAATCTCTTTACCCTGCTTCATAAGTGCACCTGCGCATACTCCGGCATCTCTTGTGAATATATTCATCATCTGATATATTCCGATAAACTGTTTTTTCTTTGTTTCACTTATTCCACCTGTTTTCTCAAGCTTATACAGGAATCTTGAATATTTTTCCTCGTTATCCTTAGTAGCTCCCTGATTCATCCTGCTAAGATAATCGTTTACTGTCCATATATCTGTATTCATAGGGTTAATACCAGCATCTATCATCTTAACAACAGTTTCAGGCTTCATATTGTTTACAAGATTATTAAGAGTTGAATATATTTTTCTTGCTCTTTCTACTGACTCCTTAGTTATATCAATATTATTAGATGCAAGAAGCTTTATAACATCTCTGTTTTCCTGTGTATTCTCAAGTTCCAGCTTATCTATGATTCCATTGGCACTATTATTAACAGCCTTAAGTATCGAATCATCAAGATCCTCCCTTATCTGTGTACCAACTGTCTTATAAGTACCAATAGCCCTTGCATATCTACTTCTTAAACTGCTTGCGACATTGGATACCATAGATATACTAAGCTTATATGGATCACTGTTCATAAGCTTTTCATACATCTGTGCTGGTGCTATCTCAATGTCATAAAGAGCCTTTCTGACATCAAGCACATCATTGTACATCTGTACATTTCCGGCGTAAACTGCACCATCAGCCTCCATTGTTTTAAGTTTCTCTGTAATCTCATCAAGAGGTGTATAAAGAAGTGGTGTGTTGTTTCGTTCAAGTATAATACCGGAGCCGGCAGTAAGAAGCATTCTTGCTTCAAGGAGTGTATTGTACGCCTTTTCAGGACTGTACTGATATGCACCAAAGTTCCCCATCGCTGCATAACTGTTCTGTCCATACATCCCTGGCTGGCCCGTATATGCTATCTGCTGATTCTGTCCCGACATACCCTGCTGGCCTGTATATATACCCTGCTGGTTCTGTGCTGACATTAACGCCTGACCTGTATACATACCCTGCTGGTTTTGTGCTGACATTAACGCCTGATCTGTATACATACCCTGCTGGCTACCTGGTGTAGTGCTGTCTGCACTCCATCCAACCTGCATAACCACCTTAAGACTTGATATTGTAAATGCTTTTCCTGATGATATAACATTCATAATGTCATCATAGCTTGCATCCGCAAGTGTTACGATGGCTGATTTTACATTCTCCCATATAGACGGATCATTCGTTAATGGTGTGTCACTGGCTTCTCCTCCAATAGCCATCTGGTCAGCTATCTTGTCAAGAACCCTGCTCTGTCCATCAGCATCTGAAAGTCCAGCAAGATTAAGCGTGTCCAGCATAGCCTTATATTTAAGCGTTTTTTCCGTAACTGGTATATTATTGTTGATAAGCTCCTGTGCGTTGTTAAGATTCTGCAGATTAACAGCAAGTCCTGATTTTCCTATAAGAGACTCTATCTGTGGTCTCATCGCATTGAACTCCTGAAATGATATCTGATATCCTGAATTCTGTGGAAGTCCTGCAACTGACATCTCTGCTTTATATATTCCGTCTATTGTCGGTGCTATATCGTTGGATATCATATAATACTTTGCCTTTTCTGAAAGCTCCACTATACCTGAAGCTTTATCAAGTGCTGCCTGTGCCTCTCTTAATGAATCCTCATCTATACTTACACCTGCACCACTAAGTCTTTCAACTACATCTGATGAAACTCCGGCAACACCTGCTGCCTTTTCTATGGTACTCTTACTTACACCTGTACCATAAGCCACATAATCATCTGAATGCATGGCAAGCTCTACCCTTATTTTATCTATTATGGATACCATCTCATCTGGTGAAGAATCCATGATATTAAATCCTTCTCCTGATATATCAACTGCTTCCATTCCTGAAAGCTTCTTGACAAGTGCCTTAAAGCTTATCTGTGCTGTCTTTGCAGAATCCATGATCTGCTGTCTGACATCATCTGCTTCCTTTAAAAGTGACTCATATGTGTTGTCCTTTAATCTGCTGTTGTCCTGTCCATCAGACACTATAACCCCGCCAAATGCTCCATTTACACCATATGCCCTGGCTGCGTTATTCTCTTTATAGTTAATAGATGTACCTGAATTCACTCCATCTTTAACATTACCCTTATTAAAATCTCCTGCATATATTGAAACTGACATATAACCGTTACTTAACCTCCGCTCCCTATACGTTCTATAATCCTGTCTTTAATATATTTCGGAATAAATATATAAAAATTTAATGATACCAGGGTCAAAAGGTCTAAACCCACATGAGCTCGCTCATTGGTGGGTGGATTGTGGGAGTGCGTAGCACGGAACAATCCGTAGGTATCAAAGTCGGGGGCTTTTTACCCCGACATCATTTAATTACTGTTTAACAGCTTCCAAGCAGCTGATTAAAATCTCCAACGCACAGTGGCTTTGAATAGTAGAAGCCCTGTATATTATCACAGTTCAGCCGTGTAAGAAAATCAACCTGCTTCTTCGTCTCAACTCCCTCGGCTGTGACCGATATTCCAAGCTCCTTGGCAAGAGTTATTGTATGATCAAGCAGTCTCTCACCGCTGAAATCACCTATATAATCAATAAGACTTTTATCAATTTTTAAGGTATCAAAGCATTTCATGTTAATAGTTGATAATGATGAATAGCCTGAACCAAAATCATCCACAAGCAGTGAAAAACCGTTGTTGTGGAACTGATCTGCAAGTACCTTGATATTAGCATTATCTATGGCTGCACTTTCTGTTATCTCGATAGGCACATACTTTGTATCTATGCCTGTTTCATTTGCAATGCACTTATAAAGCTCTGCCACTGATTCAAAATACAGTGTCGCCCTCGACAGATTAATAGATACCGGAATAATCTGTCTGCCCTTGCTTTTCCACTCTGCCTGCTGCCTGCATACGCTCTTAAACACATATTCATCGAGTGTCTTAATAAGACCATCCTTTTCAAACAATGGAATAAACCTGGCTGGTGATATCAGCTTTCCATCCCCACCACGCCATCTTACAAGTGCTTCAGCACCAACTAGCTTGTTATCAACTGGATTATACTTAGGCTGATACCATATCTCAAACTGCCCATTGGATATCGCACCGGCAAACTCATCTTCCATAGCCCTGTTTTCGAGTATTTTTAAAGTATCCTCATGACTATAGAACTGATAACTTATATCTTTACGCTCTTTAACCTGATTCTTTGCAAAATTAGCCTCGCTGTAAGCTTCTTCGACCTTTTTGCCATGCTTCCAGTGTGATATTCCATAGTAAGGTATTATATTAGGTATCTTAAGCGCTTCTGTTATATCTTTAAGACCTTCCCCGATTTTATGTATACACTCTATAACCTCATCTTTGTCATCACATCTGCAATATATAGCAAAGCGGTCAGCATTAATATGAGCTGCCAGGTCTTTAGAAGTGAGGCTTTTTTCTATACATCTCCATATATTCTTCAGTGTTTCATCACCTTTGATAATCCCACATATGGAGTTGATAATCTTGAAGTCATGAATATCCATAGAAATAAGGTAGCCTGGCTCCCTGTAGTCTCTTAATGTCTTTTTAAAATGAGCATAATTACCACCACCTGTTATATGGTCTATATACGCTATACGTTCCAGCTCCCGCTGTTTTTCAGCACTTATATCCTCAAAGCCAGCAACCATATGATGTAATTCACCTATTCCGTCTATGTTAACAAACTTGGCTCTGCAATAAGCGATTCCACCATCACGCACAATACTATAGTCATACTGGTATGAATTCTTTATCTTAAACTGTTCTCTCAGATTATCAAGAGATGTCTCTATACGCATATTTTCCTTTTCATCACTGACTACACTCTTATCAATGTATTCCTTCATAAGGTCTGAATATAGTGGAATATTCTTAAGAGAGCTGTTAAGCATGCTCTTTACTGCTGGATTGATCTTATATGGATATACCTGCTCACTGTCTACATCTACATAATATACACTGTTAAAGTTATATATAAGTGCACTGACAACATTGTTAAGCTTGGAGTCATCTTCTATATATTCAAAAAGTCCAACAGTACATAAAGGCTTATGATTATCATCATAACTTATAGTACACATAGAGATTCTAAACATCTGGTTCTGAAGTGTTGAAAACTCTTTGCTTATACACTCGGTTCCCAAATCTACTGCTTCAAACATTTTGAGCAGGTGATTTTTCTCAATAATCATATTATAAAACTCTGACTCTTTTATATCTGTTATTTCACCCGTTCCACCCATACGCTCCATCTCATATCTTGAAAGCACAACCTTTTTACTTGATGGATAGTATGTAAAAATATGCTTATTCAATTGGGCTAAAGCCTTTTCAACATTAACCACTGTGTCCTTGTTAATAGTTCCAACTTTACTTGTTTCTTCCATAAACATCCCCCTCCATTTTTCATATGTCATTTGACACTATCATCTTTCGTTTTTATATATGTCATTCGACACTATCATCTTTTGTTTTTTCATATATCATTTAAAACCGTATCTGTGAAAATAAATCATTACAAAAATTCCTATATACAATAAATATATCACCAGTTTTATTTTTAGTAAATCATTATATTTTCACATCAAAAAATGCCAGCCTCCATTTACTGAAGACTGGCATCTAATATTTTTAATTATATGATATGAAGTCGTGGGAAAAAGCCCCCGACCTTTTGACCCTGGTATCATTATATTAACCTTACTTACATAACAGCAAATATAACAGCAGCCGCAATGACTATCTGCATAATAGCAAATCTGAATACAACCTGTGCATCTGACCAGCCCTTATTCTTTCTCATATGATCATGTATAGGTGTTCTTATATTCTGCATAAGATTAATATGAAGAAATCTTATGAATGAAACCTTAATCAGTCCAAGACCTCCATCAACTATAAGAATAATGGCAAGCGGTATGAACAACAGTGGACAATGCAACTTAAGAAATGAAAATGCAATAAATATTCCTATTGCCCTTGAACCTGCATCACCCATAAGAAGCTTGCTTGGAGATGCATTAAACCACAGATAACCAAGTATACATACGACCATTATAAGTATTACATGTCTAAAAGAGCTTTCTATGTCAAATATTCTGAACAGTAAAAACACTGAGGTAAGTGTAATCGCTGAAAGAGTTCCACATAATCCATCAACTCCGTCTGAGCAGTTGGTTACATTGATGCTTACCCATATGAGAATAACGATAAGTATTCCATATATAACAGGGTTAAGTGTGACTGTAAGCTTAAAAAGTGCTATATCAAATGTGCCCGGGTTGTAGTGAAGATATGTTATGGCAGCCATAACTGCAATAATAAAGTCTATAATACCCTTTTTCAGCTCTCCCCATGGAGATGAGGATGCATCATCAAGATATCCTGAAAGCATGGCAGCAAGCACCAGTATCAGGTATATAATAATCTCTGATGTAAGATTTACGAAAATCATACATGTTATCGTGAATACAAGTATAAATATAATGCCCGCCCCACGTGGTTTACCTACAGACTTTGAACCATTGATAGCATATGCTCTTCCGCCATCTCTTGGAAGTATATTCTTTCCCATATATATCGCGAAGCATGTTAGTGCAAATGCAAACAATATGCTGACAAATGTGACTACATTTATGTAGTTTGGACTTATTAAATAATAAATCATAATATTTCTCCTTAATTAGTATTACCTTTCATATAAAGGTATAAGTGGCAAATGGTTTTTTAACGCTTATATCATAATATGAAACCAGTATACTTTATGATAAATTCCTGCAATTATGATGTCAAGTGTTACATTAAACTCATTATAATCATTTATTATGTAACATTTTAACATTAAACTTAAAAAGGCAATAAAAAATGACCAATTGTCAAAAAATTAATAGTATTTAATCGAATATTATGATAAAATATTTTTATACAAATGAGTATGTGAACTGATATATGATATCAGTTAAATATAAGTGGAAGGGCGGAGTTATATGGCTGATATATTGAATTACAATGATGTGCGGATAAGCGAGTTGGATTCCTATCTTTTTGGACAGGGAACACATTATGAGATTTACAATAAAATGGGAGCACATGTTGCACAAAAGGATGGTAAGACAGGTGTATATTTCGCAGTATGGGCACCAGCTGCCAAGGATGTGTATGTTATAGGTGAGTTTAATGACTGGAAAGCCTATGGATATGACATGAAAAAGATTTCCGATGGCGGCATATATGAACTATTTGTAGAAGGTGCCATGAAGGGACAGATGTATAAGTACCTTATTATAGCACAGAACGGAGAAGCTATATATAAGGCTGACCCTTATGCCAATGCAGCGCAGCTAAGACCTGAAACAGCATCTATCGTAGCAGACCTTAACAGTTTTACATGGACAGATAGTGCATGGGTAGAATCCAAGAAAAAAGAAAACCATCTTAAGTCACCTATGTCTATATACGAATGTCACCTTGGTTCATGGAAAAAGCAGGAGGATGGCACTGAAGATGGCTATATTAACTACAGGGATATAGCACCTGATCTCGCAGCATATGTTTCAGAAATGGGATATACACATATTGAGCTTATGGGTATTGCAGAGTATCCTTTCGATGGCTCATGGGGTTATCAGGTTACAGGATATTATGCACCTACTGCAAGATACGGAACACCAGAGGACTTCATGTATTTCGTTAATTATATGCACAGCAAACATATTGCCATCATACTTGACTGGGTTCCTGCACATTTTCCAAAGGATGCACATGGTCTTGCCAACTTCGATGGAAGCTGTGTCTACGAGTATGCAGACCCTCGAAAAGGTGAACATCCTGACTGGGGCACTAAAGTATTTGATTATGGTAAGAATGAAGTATCCAACTTCCTTATTGCAAATGGTATGTTCTGGGTAGATAAGTTCCATATAGACGGATTAAGAGTTGATGCTGTGGCATCCATGCTCTATCTTGACTACGGAAGAACAGAAGGTAACTGGGTCCCTAACAAATACGGCGGTAACGGCAACCTTGAAGCCATGAGCTTTTTAAAGCATTTTAACAGCATGATGAAAAAACGTTTCCCTCAGGCTGTTACAATAGCAGAAGAATCAACAGCATGGCCTATGGTAAGTGGTGATCCTGACAATGGTGAATGTCTTGGATTCACATTTAAGTGGAATATGGGATGGATGCATGATTTCCTTGAATACATGAAACTCGATCCTTACTTTAGAAAGTTCAATCATGGAAAGATGACCTTCTCATTAATGTATGCGTACAGTGAGAATTTCATACTTGTTCTTTCACATGATGAGGTTGTCCACCTTAAATGCTCTATGCTCGGCAAAATGCCAGGTGATAAGGATGATAAGTTTTCCAACTTAAAGCTGGCCTATGCATACATGAGTGGTCATCCTGGTAAAAAGTTACTCTTTATGGGACAGGAATTCGGTCAGTGGAACGAATGGAGTGAAAAGAAAGCTCTTGACTGGTACCTGCTTGAAGATCCTTCACACAAGGAGCTTAAGGAATTTACCAAAGCATGTATGATGCTTAACAAAAAGTATAAATGTCTGTACGAAACAGATTATAGTCCAGAAGGTTTCCGCTGGATAAACGCAAACGACAGAGATAACAGTGTATTTTCATTTATAAGAATAAGTCCGGATAAAAAGAGGCATCTTCTGTTTGTCTTAAACTTCACACCAGTAGAACGTATGCATCACAGAATCGGTGTTCCTATAAAAGGAAAATACAAGCTTGTTCTTGGTGATGATTTAAAGAATCAGAAGAAAACACTTACAAGTATTCACGGCGAATGTGATGGATATAAAGATTCACTGCTTATTGACTTACATAGATACGGCATCGCTGTTTATGAATTCAATGGTGATGTGAACGCGCATAAGCCTACGAAGATATCATAAATCTTTTATCTGGCTGTTACGCCATCATATCTGTCAATGGCTTAATCATATTTATCTTATAAGTACATATTAAAACAAAAGGCTGGGAGACAATAACCTACAATCAAGGTTATTGCCTCCCAGCCTTCTGTTTTAATATCACTTATTACAACTGTTTCTTGCTTCTACTTTCCTTTTATGTTCTTCCATTCTCTTACGTCTTCTGTGTTCCCGCTCTTTTTTCTGCTTATCTATTATTTTATTAACACCAGCTTCATCTGTATGCTTTAATATCCTTACATCATAATATTGTCCATCATCACTCTGCTTAACCTTCATTCTACCCTTAAACAATCCGTGCTCATCACACACAAAAACAGAATAATAATTCTTTGAGGATGTGGCAAACCACTTTATACGCCTTTTCATCGGACTTTTACATATATAACAACTGCACGATCTTGCTATCCTGTCCTCTGCCGCCTTATCTCTTGTCTTAAAACCCTTTGATATATACTTTTCATAAGTTTTGAAATTCATATATATCTCTTCTTTTCTTGATGATGGGATTCTATATGTATCTATACTTTCATATATGCTCACACTTTCAAAATCCATGTTAGAAAAGATTCTTGCTGTATATATAGCATCATTGATTGCTGAATGATACTCTGCATCTTCCAAAAATCCAAGCTCTTCAATCGCTATTTTCAAGCTCCTTCTTGTCTTTCCGTCAGAGTATACCTTACTATATAACTTCTGAAGATCATAATATGTTAATGGAAAAGGAAAATGATTCTCCACACCAAAATACTTCATATTTCTCTGAAATTCTGTAAGATCTGAACCTCCCCATGTTATAAACTTATAATCTTCACCACACCATTCAAGGAACTCACATGCAGCACTCTTAAAATCCTGTCCTGATTTAAGGTCATCTGCTGTAATCCCAAGCATTTCTGATACTTTTCCATGAAGTCTCGTGTATACAACAGGCTTTATTATACGTTCCCACTTTCCTGTTACTTTCTTATTCTCATCAAGCTTAACTGCACCTATCTGTATAATCTCAAATGGTAGTCCTAAAACAGTATACTCCTTACCCCTGCAGCTCTGATTCCACTCAAGATCCAACACTATATAATTCATACTCATCCTCATTTCTGTGCACATTCTTTGTACATATCGGGTTGTGTCACAAGTCAAAAAATCTATAGTGCATGCTCGAATGCCTTTTTACCTTTTGACCATCACATCATCATAAAATACTTTATCACATTTTTTATATTTTATCACCTATATGTTATGATGTTATGGTGTCAAAAAATATAATTCCTGTAGAGCTTGTAAATACCGTCTTATACTTTTCAGAAATAATAAAGTCATCTACTCTGTTATTTCTTCTTAAAGTCTGCAACCTTAAATCTTCGTATCATTTCACGCAGATTCTCTGCTTCGCTGTTCATCTGCTGACTAGCTGCTGCACATTCCTGTGATGTTGCTGAATTCGTCTGTACAACATCATTAATCTGCTCAATTCCTTCGTTAATCTGCTTTATTTCTTCCGTCTGCTGCTCTAATGTATCCGCGATATCAGTAACTTCCTCTGTAATCATCTTAGAACTACCAGCAACCTCTTCTAACTGCGTTGCAGTCTCATCTGCAATCGTCATACCCTTCTTAACAGCCCTTACAGATGTTTCAATGAGTACAGCAGATTCTTTTGCTGCCTTAGCACTCTGGTCTGCTAAAAGATTTACCTGATTAGCAACAACTGCAAAGCCTTTTCCAGCTTCTCCAGCTCTTGCTGCTTCTATAGATGCATTCAAGGCAAGCAGATTAGTCTGTGAGGCAATTTCATTAATTGTTGCAATAATCTTATCAATCTCATTTGATGCCTCATTAATATCATTCATAGAAGCAACCATTTCCTGCATCTTACTGTTACTCTCAGAAATAGCTTCCCCAAGATTTCCAACTCTGCTGCTGATTTGCTTTGCAGACTGCGAATTTTTTTCCACCTGCTCTGCAACACCTGCAACTGTTGCTGTAAGCTCCTCTACAACAGCAGCCTGATTCGTTGCTCCATCTGCTAACTCATTAGAACTTGAAGCAACCTGCTCTGCTGCACTTGATACTTCATCTGAAACTCTCTGGATTCCTTTAATAGTTTCTGCCATACTTTCCTCAAACAGCATAAAGGAATTCAATATTCCAACAAAATCACCCTTCCACTCTACTTCCGGTTTAACATCGAAATTGCCTTCTGCAAACAACTTCATTGCACGGTCTATATCATCTACGTAACTTCCAAGAATAGCAATAGAGTTACGCAGGCTGTGTGCCAGTCTTCCAAGCTCATCATCAGACTTATAATCAAGTGTGCTGTGAAGATTTCCTTTCATCAGTTCATCTGCAGTATTTTCTACTGACTTTAATGGTGCAATAATCGTTTCAAGTACTTTCTTACTTGTCCTCTTTGCCAGTATCCACGCAATCGATAGACAGACAATAATACATACAATTCCTGCAGCTGCAAATATAAATGTAGTTATAGCAGCCTTATTGGTCGCCTTATCTGTAATATCATCTAAGCTTATTGCTTTTTCAACAAGCTTATTCAATGCAGGAGTACATTTATTAAGAATTTCTTCAGTTGCCTTATCCTTGTTGCCGCTTTTAATATTTTCTATGATTGAATAACCTATGTTTCCCCACTGAGAAAGATAAGATGCATATTCATTATAATCTGCCTCTGAAACAACCCCACTCTTCTTTATAATCTGAAGCTGGGAATCAACATCCGTAAGCAATTTTTTTACTGTAAGTTCATAGTCATTGTAAGAAGATGTATCATTATTTAATGCCATTTCTCTTATATTTCTCGCAGCAACATTAACATTTACTCTGCATATTTTAACCGCCTGGTCTGCAGCCGCAACATTTTCTACATAGTGATACATATTAGCAAATAACACACCTATAACTATTATAGAAAACAGCCCGGATATCAGCATCATAATGATAACTTTTTTGTAGCCATAATTTATCCTTTCCTTCAAATGCATATCTTCCAATTTCTTTTTCATCATATTTATATGTGGTGTCATAGGTTGTTATTTCCTTTCTTTATAATAATTATATTTATTTCAAACCTTTATAGCAGAATATATTTTCTAAGTCAACAGATTTCGGGCATTAGTTTTTATATTCTATTTTTTTAACAAAAGTCCCCTACCCCACTCCTAACTTTTTAGTACTTTTTTCACATTTTCTATATTTAAACAGCTTTTGATAGTGTGTATTGCATACAAAATAATATTGTTATTAAGCAGACAGCTATAGAAGTCTATTAAAACGTATGCCGCAAGGCGAACATCAACAAAGCCGGTACTGGATTAAACAAATCCCGTACCGGCTTTATCAATATTTTCGCTATATTAATTATCAATCTGTGTCGTTATCTATTATTCTCGTTATATTAATTATCAGTCTGTGTCGTTATCTATTATTCTCGTTATATTAATTATCTATATTAATCTCGTCACCAGCTGGCCATGATTTTCTAAGAGCCACATAAGAAATCAGAAAGTTGGCAAACCAGCCTGCTGGTACAGCGAGCCATACATATTCAATGCCAAAACGTGGAGCACATAAAAGGGCAACCAACAGACGGATTGCAAGGTTAACCATATTGGCAATAAGAAATGGCCGCATGATTCCAAGTCCACGAAGAACACCATCTGTTGCCATCTTGATACCCATAAAGATGAAAAAATAACCAAGCCATCTCATATAATCACCAGACACCTGATATGCGAAATCAGTTCCGTCTTTTCCTAAAAACAACGATGAAATCTGTGTATGTAATGTTTCAATAACTATGAATGCAAGAACTGCAAAACATACGTCTAACACAAGTGCAGCGTGGTATCCTTTTTTAATACGCTGGCTCTGCTTTGCTCCCAGATTCTGGGAAACATATGGCGAAACTGCATTTCCAATAGATACAAAGATTAATGAAAAAACATTTTCCACTCTCATTGTTGCCGAATATCCCGCAAGGGCCTGTGTACCGAAGGGATTTACAACCGCCTGTACTATCATCATGCCAATGGATACTGTTGACTGCTGTAAAACAGATGGTACAGCAATTCGAAGCATAGAAGACAGCTCCTGTCTGTCAAACCAGTTAAAGCTGCATTCATATCTACGCATCCTGTGAAGGAATATCAGTAGTGAAAACACAGCCGAAATCCCCTGTGCAATAAGTGTTGCAAGTGCTGCACCAAACACTCCAAGACCTAAGCCAGCCACCATCCATAAATCCATAATAATATTCAGTATAGAAGAAAATATCAGAAGTCCCAACGGAATCTTCGACTCACCGATTGAAGTAAACATCGTTGAAAGAATGTTGTACATAAACAGAAACGGAAAACCAACAAAATAAACACGCAGATATAATACTGCATCATCCAATATATCAGCAGGAGTCTGCAATGCACTCAACATTATATTAGAAAAACAAAAACCAAATATGCCAAGAAATATGCTTAAAATCAAAAAGCTAAGCAATGATGTTGACACAATTGTTTTCATCTTACTATAATCCCTTGCGCCAAAATACCGGCTCACAAGCACACCTGCACCTACACCGGCACCAAGTGCTACACATATAAAGACATTCGTAAGTGCAGCACAGGCACCTACTGCTGCGAGTGCAGATGAGCCGACAAACTGACCAACTATTATTGAATCAGCCATATTATATACCTGTTGGAAAAAGCTTCCCAGAATCATAGGCATTGCAAATATTGTCAGCGCTTTTAGAGGCGCATCTGTGATTAAATATTCATCCTTTGACATTATCTTATTCCTCCATAAATGTTCAAATAACAACATTACTATTAAGATATATTTTCTTTACATACGCTGCAACTGGCTTATGATATATTCCGTTCTACGGATAGCTTCTTCCACCTGACATCTGGCATTATTGATTCGATCCTGTACCATCCAGTCCGCAACAAATCCATCAAAAAAATAGTCTGCGAAAGACAAAAAATCTCCTATATTAATATTCAAATCACATGCCATATTCACATCATTTAATTCTCTGCTGAAATTACGAAGATCATACTTTGCCTGTTCCATGTTTTGTCTTGCCTGGTCTATTTTAGAATGTTTAAGCATCGTGGAGAAAAATCCACCACCAAACATATCCAATAATCCCCAGTTCTTTGCACTGTTCAGATTATCTCTGGCTGTCTTTAAACTATTGATTGCCCTGTATCCAGCATCTATCGCTTCTCTTTTCTCTTTCTCTATATCATATCCCATAAGTTATTACCTCCGATTTTTCTTTTCAACTGAAATGTTATAAATGTAACGACTCCATCTGATATTAAAAACGCAGCAATGACACATTCAATCATTGCTGCTAAAATAATGTTCCCTGGGGGAATCGAACCCTAAACTGCCCCTTAGGAGCTCGATTCCACCTTGGAAACATATATAATTCTGAGTTAATCCAAGTCAAGGAAAACCTTGATTTTTCTAACTATTCTGTAATTCCATGTCAAAATAAGAAAACGTAAAATCATCTGAGAAAAACGGTTTTCGCTGTCAAATCACTGACATTGTCACCCTGAGGGTTCAACCATTCCGTTCCAGCGGATTCATATATATGGCTACCATTCCAACTACAGCATAGCAGTAATGATAACACTATTTTCTTATTAAATCACATATATTATAGCGTGTATGAGGTCGGATGTCGATGGTTTTTTGACCATAATTTACTTATTTTTACTGGTATATATTACTTTTCATTACACTAACTTCTCACTCTTTTCATAAAATTCCGTTATAAGTCCTTTATGATCACTTTTTGTTTCTAAAGGAACTGTTTTTACTATATCCCGTTCTATCCCAGAAACAAGAGCATAATCCAATCTTTTATCCTTCCAAGTAGCCCTCTTCTCACAATCAGTATCTATCATCATCTCATATATTTGATTAAAATTGCTAATGCAAGTTGTGGTTTTCTGATCAATATCAGAGTTCATATCTCCGCCAACAAAAAGTACGCTGTCACAATTTTTTAATATATATTCCCTTGCAGAATCGAGCATTTTCTTTTTTTGCTCAATTCTTTTATTATTAACATTAAGTGTTTGCGGAATATACATCAACAACATTTTCATTTCCCTCTTTTCGATCATTAACTCGATACATATATATCTGAATTCAAGCATATTGTTCAATTTAATCTGCTTCTTTTTTATCACTTTATTCCGTTTTATAGCTAAAACACAAGTTGCAAATAATCCCCTCTGTTTTTCATCCTCCTCTGACATTCCAAGAGGTTTAATAAATTCATATTCATCAAATAATTTCTGCGTAACATCATACATCTTTTTATAATAAAATTCTGTTAAAAAAAACGATATCCGGACATTTATTCTTTATTTCTTTTACCATTTCTTTATAATCTTGCATGCTCCACAACCCATCATTTCCTATATCCCTACCACGTACATTTTGTTGTATGATTGCTATTTCTCTCTGCTCTTTATTATTCATTTTATTCCTCACAACACTAATATATCAGTTTTTACAAATACTTTTAGCATATTTTAGCATATATTCTTGCATATAAGATAGTCCATCTTGAATATGATCATGTTTTCTATGCATTAAAAGCTATGTTCTTTAAGCATAAAAAACGATATCCTATAGATTATCTGTCTATAAGATACCGCCAAATAATGCAACAACTTGTTGCACAATTCCTGTTTTATTATTTTACAGTCTTTGCAGTGATGCCATTTCCGGATTTCCAAGCACTTTCATCAGTGCTTCTGAATCAATTCCTTCCGGAACTGCTACCATATTACCAGCATTTGTTTCCAGCTGTCCATGAATATCAGGATTAAGATTTTCCTTGTTATAAAATGCTTTCTTCATCCTCTGTGCATTTCTTATTCTGTCCTCATCCATAATATGTCCGTAGACCTCTGTTATCATATCGGCCTATGCATGTCCCGAAGGCAATTTGGGATGGTCGCTGAATGGGCGACACTTTTAATATAACAAAAGTGCCGATATGCAATATACCGACACTCCTACATATACATATATTCTTATTACATAACTCCTTTTTCTATAAAATAATCCATTAAACGATTATTAAATATACGTTTAATATCTCTCAACGCTGAAAGAGATGCATAATCAAAATCGAATAATTGCGTCTTCTCTTGCTCAGTCATTTCAATTCTTGCAAATTGTTCTGAATACTTATTTCTTGCTTTCTCCAAGAGTAATTCAAGAAAAGCTATCTTCTCTGACATTTCCGGTTTCTCAAATTCACATACCAAGTCAAAACGAGTCTGGAGTTCAGGTGGTATTTCTTTTTTATATTCTGCCTCACTAAGAAGATTAGAAGTAAAAATTATAACATAGCCGTCCATATCATACTCTCGAGCCATGGAGTCTGTAAAATGACCTTCTTCTAACAATTCTAAAAAAAATGAATATACCGGACGAGTAGTTTTTTCAAATTCATCACAAAGCAGTATTCCCACCTTGCTTTTTTTGACTTTTTCACTCAATTCCCCATAGTTGCATCCAACATATCCTGCAGGACTTCCAATCAAACTATTTAATGCATCTTGACTACTATAATTTTGAAAATTAATTTTAGCTAAGTAACAATCACTTTGGAGTCCATTTGCCATCAATCTTGCTACCTCTGTTTTTCCAATTCCAGATGCTCCAAACAAAAAAATCGACAAAACCTTCTGTTCTTTTACTTTATTTAAACATATAAAATTTCTAAGAATATACTGTAATCTATTTTTAAAATAATTATGTCCTATTAGATTATGATTAAATGCATCTATAAATGCATCAAAGTCTTCTTTACTAAAATCTGTAACTTTTTTTAAAGTATTTTCTTCTTGCTCATCTACTCCAATATCTGATAAATCTGGAAACAGCTTACCTATAGACTCTTGGCCTTCTAAAAATAATGGAAAATATCTTAAAAGTACATCGATCCGAACTGTTTGGGCTATAATTCTAATATTGGGCATAATGGCTAGAAATTGCTCAAGTGCATAAATCAATGTTTTATTATCTTCAAGTGCGTATGATACAGAAGTTAAGTCTAATAATGCTTCTTCAGAAGACTTATTAAATTGTTCAAACTCCTTTCGTAGTTCGCCATTTGCCTGAGAAAAAGTTGCAATCGGAATATCATTAGTTTTTGCATAGAAAATTATTCTATCCAATTCCTCTACATTATTGTATCTGTATATCTTTTTTCTGCAATATGACTCAAATTCACGTGTTTCCTCGTCGCTATAATCATCTTCATTATCTTCCTCGTAATAAAATTTATAATTAGAAAACAAAAGCGGCAATAATTCTACAGCGTTTTTAGCAATGTTTTCTTCTACAATTACAACAGTATCATCATCAATACTAGCTAAATTGACATATGCATATTCTATACTACTTCTACTTGTTATCAGTAAATATATTAATGCAGATATATCAATACAAATATCAGAATATGTATCAAGTACATTTTTTGTCTTATCAAATATAAAAGGGATCACTTCTCTTTCTTCTTGAATTTTCCTCAATTCTTCCAAATTCCGATAAGCAAACAATGCATACCCCATAATTAGTTCCTCCGTTGCTTCCTTAACCAAATACAAAAACGTTCCCACAAAGTACGTTTACGTGCTGGTATATCTTCCAGTTTGAATGCAACATCTTGAATTATTGCAAGAGTATCAACAAAATGATAATCGTTATCTTTCTTTTTCATTATATTATCGTATGACACCGATTCACCATTACTTTTTATTATTTTATTGACCGTTTCTTCTTGCTTTTCCTTACGTGCTCCTACTTCTTGAAAATATGTGAATGTATTTGATGTAATAAATTCTTCCCCTACAATACCTTTATATATTCCAACAATAGATACATGACCAATAAGTAAATCATTTATGTTATACTTATTTTCAAATTCAGATTGAATTTCCATTGGAATCTTAATTATTATTTCTGAAACAGGCTCTTTCAGGCTTTCATCATAAACACGCCCTTTCAAAATATATGCATAGTCTTGTAACATAGAGCTGACTAAGTTGTTAATTTCCATTCCCTCTACTCGCATTCCCTTTAATGCGTCACGACGTAAAATAAGAAATTGCCTGAGGCTCTCCTCATTCAATAATTCTAATTTTACTCTGTCTACTTTTACAAGATCGCCTTCTGTCAAATTATCTAATACAGTAATAGGTGCACATTGTTCGATAATCCTACGTAAAAGAATTGATTTGGTTGTCTTTACATCCAAACTTTCCACTACTTTTGAAGACGATGTAGATGTTTCCCTTGTATCAGCTGAAATAGACGCCTTTATTCCATCAAGAAACTGTTTTGTACCTTGTGCAGAAATAGACGATGTAAAACCATACTGTTCCTCAAAGCTATTTGATTTATCTGTTTCGATTTTAGTAAGTATAACATTGTTAATCATCATCGCAATTTCATATACCTTACTAAAATTCAAATAATAAATATTAAAATCATGAGATTTCTTTTTCTCAACAATATCCAAATAAATTACCTCCTCACCTTTTCACACAATATTCAAATATCTACCAAAAAACATTTCTATTTCTTATACACCTAATATCTCATTTGTATACTTAAACAATGTCACATTCAGCTGCATGATATCATACTGCTTATCAATAATCGCTTTCTACACAATCAGGTCAAACTTACAGCTCGGACTGAAGGCCCAGTCTGCCCTTGCCATCAAATCCTTTGCCTGCTCCAAATCAAGATGAAGTACGATACACAAAGCCATTACCGTCTTTTTCTTTGGATGATAATGCTCATCACACTGAATCTTTGAAAAGTGCTTCCGGTCAAGGTTTGAATTTTTCCAGACATCCTTATTGTCAATACCCGCTGCTGCTATCAGGTCAAACAGCTTTTCGTGAAAAGATGCTCCCATATTTGCAAGCTGATCTTCCAATTACATATCAGATGACAGCATACATGGTTCCGTCAACCTGACATCAGCGTCCGGTTCTTCATCAAATGGGTAACTTTCCTCAGTGTCCTCACTGCGGAGCATTTGCGCATATAGTTCTTCTTCCGGTATATGTCTGCTTCTGGCTCGTCCCCGACTTTCTACCGGATATTCCTTCTTATGACTTGCCCTGACATAATTGGCATCTATATAGGAATCTATCTCGCCAACTATCTGTCCAGATAACTGAAATGATTTCTTGTCAAACACCACAAGAATGATTTGCATTTCATTTTTTGTAAGGAACTCACTGAATACGGATACTGCTATCTGTAATGCCTTATCCTTTGGAAAACCATACACTCCGGTTGAAATCAAAGGAAATGCAATGCTCTCACATTTCAATTCAACAGCTTTTTGCATGGACTTCCTGTAACAGCTCTCCAGAATTTCAAATTCATGATGTGTTCCATCTTCCCATATTGGACCTACAGTATGTATGATATATTTTGCCTGCAGCTGATATGCTCTGGTAACAGCAACGTCTCCTCTCGCAATTTTGCCAATCTTTTGACGTTCTGTAAGGACCTGTTTCTTTCCGGCCGCCTCATAGATTGCCAGATCCGTGCCACTTGCGCATATAGGATTTGGATTAGCAGTATTGACAATAGCATCCGCCTTTACTTTTGTAATATCATTTCGGACAATCTTAAATGGCATATGGCGCCTCCTTCGTTTTACGCTTTACTTGTTCACTACACCACCTGCAATAAGTTTCTTGTAAAACTCAGCTACCGCTGCAAGATCCTTATCATCCGGATGTCCTTTTGCAACACCGCCAATCAACTTAAATGGTCCAAATGTATCAAAACCCTTACACGAGAACCTTCCCACCAGATTATCATGCTTATCCTCAATAATGCTTTCCATAGATTTGAATGCCTCGCTTCCACCATAGGTACACATCAGAAAAATGTTTTTATTCTCTATCAGATTGACAGATGCAAATTTAAGTACAGACTGATGAAATTTTCCGTAATAAACTCCTGACGCAAATCCTATCAGGTCATAGCCGGATAAATCTTTTTCTGTTACCTGTGTAGCATCTATCAGATCAACTTCATTTGACTTGGCAATTTCATCAATAATTTTCTTTGTATTTCCATGATGTACTGATGCATAAATAATTGCTGTTTTCATATATTGTTAGTTCCATCCTTTCCATACATCCGGCTGATATCCCAGTGTTGACTGCTTTCCGTTCCTTACTACCGGTGTTTTGATTACCTGTGGATTCTCCAGCACTTTATCCAACTTGTCTTCATCCGCAATATATTTGATAAGGGCAAGCAGATCCTTGTCTTTTCCATCCCAGTTGATCATATTATCCAGACCACCATTAACCTGTGCAACAGAGTTGAACTCTCCCTTGCTCATTCCCTTTTCTTTCATATCTATAAACTGATATTTAATACCACGTTCTTTGAAGAATCGTTCAGCCTTTTTCGTATCATTACATTTCTTTGTTCCAAATATCTGTATATTCAAATCAGCTCTCCTTTGCCCTTGCAAGTTCCTTATCAATCCATGTCATGATCACATCCACAAGATAATCCTGCTGTACCTGGCTGAGTTCTCTGCCCGGCTGCATCTTATGCCATTTTCTGATGCATTCCCGACAGCAGGTTGCCGTTGCGTGCTGCGCAATAAATACCGGATGTCCTTTTGTTGGTGTCTGCTTTCCGTCATTCGGAATAAATGCCGGAGCTTCGCGCTTCGCTATAAAATCCCGTGCGTGCTGTCGTATCACATCCATGCCTTTTTCATTGATGTAATCAAGATCCTTTTGCTTCAAATGAAAATCGCTCCTGAACTTCGAGGCTTCGAGATGTTCAAAGAGCTGTTTATACCATTCTTCCTTAGTCATCAGACTTCACTTCCATTATCCATTTACAATCGGAGAAATAACCGGTTTGCCATCTCTGTCTAAAAGCGGTGTCAATCCTCCCGAATATCCTGCTGCATGATAAAGATAATTTACTCCTGTTTCCTTATCTACCCAGATTTCTGTTACATTCATGGTGCCCTGTGAATATGTCTTTTCAAATCTTTCATTCTTTGCCATTGTTTTCTCCTTCTCTGTTCTGAATTGCCATGCGTATCATCCTCTCAAATGACTCGCTGAAATGTTCATCATCTTCTGGGGTCCGTTTCTTTGGTCCTTTTATATGATTCTTCCCGGATGACCTCCGGGCTTTCTTATTCAGATGTCGTTCCATAAGCATCCGGTCTATATTGTCATTTGTGTACCATTTTCCTGACTGATGAATTGCATATGCGCCTTTTCCAAGTGCCATAGCAGCCACACCATAATCCTGAGATACGACAATATCTCCCTTATGGCAAATGCTAATTAGCTTATAATCGACTGCATCAGCTCCGGCTCCAACCACAATCACCTCACTGTAATCTGATTCAAGCACATGGTTTGTATCACAAAGCAGAGTAACAAGGACAGAATATTTATATGCAATATTCTCAACGATGCTAACTACCGGACAGGCATCTGCATCCACATAAATATGCAGATTTCCAACTCGCTTTTCCATTTCTTCCTGATACATTGCATATTCAGTTTTGCTCATACACACAAGTCCGATTGATGTCTCATATATCTGACTGTCTGTAATTTTCCTTGGCTCCTGTTCCATTAGTCTAATGCTCCTATATCACAATATAATTACAATGGTCAATTTCATGCTGAATTATCTGTGCAATCAAATGACAGTGATTATAAATATTCCATTTATGTCAGTTCCTTGTATAAATGATAAATTGGATATTCTATAAATGTTTTCTTCGTCTCATCATCAAGCAGCCCAATATAATGATCCGCCAAACGCTTATTTCCCAATAATATCTGAATACCGGCCTTGCTTTGTTGATTAATATCTGTTTTTAAAATTTCCATTAATTCTGCAATTTCAGAGTCAGAAATCTCTCTCAATCTAATCTCGCATTGAATACGATTTATCACATGAATGTAGTTCTCTGGTTCCTTTTCTTCTAAACACTTACACAGTTCAAGTGCCATTTCCAACAATTCTTTTTTCTTAGATGCATCATATGCTTTAATCATTTCTAATATTGAAAAAACCATACGATTTCTGTGTCCTTGATTATCATACTTTATAAAGACCGATTTAATTTTCTCAATATTTATGTTGGCAGAATATGCGTAATCCCTTTCATTCATAATGCAATATTGGGTAGTTGGATAATCTCCACTTTCGTCTAATTTACAATCTATATCATATTCAAAGAAATCTTTGACATCATATAGTTCATCGCTTCGCTGACCAAAAAACAATAACAACCGAATGTTAGATATTTCTAATGATACCACCGGAGGAATTTGTCCTTTTTCCTTAAACCCAACACTCTTCTTATGAACAATTGTATTAATAAGCATCTTCACATGCTCTTCTTGTTTTTCAGTGAGCTTATCCATATCCAATGGTATAGATACATGCAAAATATCCAACATTTCTTTTATTAATTCATAGTATTTAAGAGTTCCTCTTGCACCCTCGATATCAAAGTTCTCTATCTCCTTTTGGGTAGGGCTAACCGGCAAATCCAACTCATTAACTGTAAGACACTTGGTATCAAAAACATCAATGATAAAACGAAGATCTTGTAGCCTTTCATCAAGGTTTCCTGTAAGCGTATATTTTAACGTTTGCTTATCTTTTCCCCAGATATACTTAAAGCTTTTACCAAAATAAAGAGTTAGCGTTTCATCCTTGTGACGTTCTATCTTGACCAAATCATAATACTTACGTCCATTAGAATACACATTAATGGAGCGCTCTGTAATTACAGATTCCACACTTTCCACATGTTCAACAGGGAAAGAAAGCGTACCATCTGAATTCTGAATATGTAAATACAATTCGTTGTTTTTCAGATACGAAAAAGGGTCATTTCTGTCATATCCAATGCATGTGAAATGACAATTCATCCTCATATTGTCTCTGCCCAACAATTTTTCTACTTCCTCTAAGGTCCAGTTCTTTCCTGTTTTTGAAATGCTTTGCTTTTGACTCTCTTCAATAAAATTAATAACAATATTCTCGAAATCATTTGGCTTATCGGGTAATTCTTTTAGGTTAATAGATATAGACTTCTTACTCTGTGCTATTCTTAAATACTGATTGATAAGGAACGGTTGAAGTGCCGCATAGTATATTTTTTTATTTTTATCTGCGTCTATATGAACTACAAAATATAGTACACCTCCATCATTACGGTATTTCTCCAAATTTGTAGTACTTACTTTGTATTTAGGGCTCTTCTTAGAAAATCTCTTAACTGTTTGTCCTTTGACTTGCACGGGAGCACGTCCAATCAAATCTTCGTTTTTCTTGGATTTATTCTTATATGCATATATAAATCCATCCCAAATAGGTTCCTTATCTCTCTCATTAATATACTGAGACAGTAGATCCGTATCCGCTAATTTATTTTTTATTACCGCTGTTGCCGCTGTCTCAATATCACTCATTATGACTCCTTAAATCTTTTCAACCATATCAATAGTTTCTTTTCCTTCAATATCTTTCTGCCATTCTTTTGGCTCCTGTTCCATCAACAAAATGCTCCTATATCACGATTCCGTTAATGTAATGAATCTCATGCTGAATTATCTGTGCAGTCCAGCCGGAATACTTCCCATGCTGTGGTTTGAAATTCTGATTCAGATAATCAACTTCTATTTCTTCATATCTTTTGCATGGTCTGGCTCCTTCCAAAGAAAGACATCCTTCTTCCGTCTGAAATTCACCCAGTTTCTTTGTAATTACTGGATTGGCCTTAGCAAACTGGAATGGTCCTGCTGCCACCACAATAATCGCTTTCTTAACACCAATCATATTGGCTGCCATCCCAACACATCTGTCAAGATTCGCCCGCAATGTATCAAGCAAATCATTGATTACCTGTTTATCTGCCTCTGTTGCCGGTTCCGATTTCTGTGCCAGAAACAGAGGATCTTTTACTATATTTTTTATCATGTCTGCTCCATATCTTTTATATTTCAATTATCAGAATTCCATTCTGGTTCAGATTCTGGTTCTTCCATCATCAGATCAAATATAGTTTCTTCAATGACTTTCACACACTCATCTGTACTCTGCAAAATATCCTTGTCCCAGAAGCGTATCACTGTCCATCCCATAAACAGCAGTTTTTTATTAACTTCATCATCCCGCTGTCGGTTCCTTGATATTTTGTTAATCCAAAACTCACTGTTATTACTTTTTTCCAGGCGCGGTTTTAATATTTCCCAGTCTTTCCCATGAAAGAACTCGCCATCACAAAATATAGCGATCTTGTATTTTGTCAATGCAATATCCGGCTTTCCTGGAAGTTCCTTATAATTCTTCCTGTACCGATATCCTTTCTCCCACAAGGCCTTACGAAGTCGAACTTCTATTGTTGTATCATTCGCCCTGATATGCTGCATATTCTTTTTTCTCTGCTCTTTTGTCAACACATCAGCCATATATAACTACCTGTCTTCTCAAATTCAATTCTGTTGTTACAAATCCAACAGCCTTATATCCATTTTTCTCTGTGTCAAATAATACTCATACATCATTGCTGCTGGAAGCTGTCTGATCTGGATATTCTCTAATTCGAGAGCTTCAAGCATTGGCATTCTTGCAGTACCTTTTTTTATTATCTCATCCTTTTCAGTCGGCATGAGAAAGCAGTTTTTTACCACAGCAATATGGTGTGCCTCAATAAATTTCTTATAAGCAAGCTGATAGAGATACTGTTTTGTTATATCTCCGACACCCGGATTACCCCTAAGATTCTTACCTTTTTCCAGTTGGAGAAGATAATACTTGGCATCAAAAATAACAAAATAATCAACATCCCCAACACTTGGCATACTGATCAGATCCGGGATCAATGTGTCTTTAGCTGTCTGCGTAGTATCTGTACCTTCCCAGATTGGCTTTTCAATAATATCAATCAATGAATCCTTTTTCTGACTCTGAAATTCCTCTGCCAGTGGAACATGCATTTTCAACTGTCCCAGTGATGTGTTCAGCTTATTATCAAACACTTCTGCACATATCTTTTCCCATACTGCATGATATGCTGTCGTACCATACATACAGATTCCATCATTATCCTCAAACATTCTGCGGTTCTGTGCAACATATGCATACAGCGTTTTAAGAAGAATCTGGCGGTGGGTGTTAAACTGCACATTTAGCTCCTTTGAAATTCTCTCCAGAATATATTCCCTGTCTCCAAAGTCACCCAGTACTTCTTCTGACAGTTCTATCGTTTCAATTCCAAAAAGATTTTCAAGTTGTGCCTTGCGAAGCTGATTGGAACATTCTGTCAGGATGCACTCATGCAGTCTTTTGAAATAATCCATATCATCATCAACTGTTTTTCCAGTATACAGTTCCATATAATATGGTCTGTTATCTTCAATCAATGCAAAACTCTCATCTATGGTTTTTCCCCACAGGATTTCGCCATCGCCATTGACTTCAATAATATCCTCACTGTTTGTATATATGCCATATTCAAAGTAATCGTTCAGAAGATAGAGAATTACGGCCAGTATATTAAAACTTCTGTTTTCTCCATCCCCATTAAACATGCTTACCATCTGTTCATCTGACCGGCTGTATCTTTCAAGAACTTTAACAACCTGTTTCATTTCTGAAAAATAGTCATCCCTCTGTTTCATCAGATACTTTGGATATACCTTAATAACCCTTGAACCACATGTAATAATTCCCACATACGTAAAGACATATAGACAGTCTCCGCTGACTGCTGTTTCATCTGATATCTCGATATCATCATCAACCAGATCTGACATTTCCAACTGGTCTTCATTATTCTTTACGCTCTTTAATACACCAAAGGCTTTCAGATTTTTTATAAAACGCTCAACCGCAGATTCATCCATGGAAAAAATGCTTTTCAGATTATTCTTTGTATACCGCTGCTGTTCCCTGACATATCTTGAAACAATCTCCATTATGCTTCATTCCTTTGCTTGTCATAGTATAATTCCTTAAAGGTATCTCCGAAAATTCCCATTCCTTTTTTATCAAATGCATCACAAACAGATGAATACTTGCTACTGTCGCATCCATCAAAGAAATTATGTTTTCTCTGCTTTACAGCATCCTCATACAGATACATGATGACTTTGCTCTTGAATGCCTTGATAAATTTTTCTGAATCTTCTATCATTCCATCATCACCGGACTTAATGATTTTCTTTGAAAGGAAGAACGGCCCCATCAGCTTGTCTTCATTGATTCTGAAATCATCCGAAGACAATTTTGCATTGATAGCTTTTCTCAGCGTATTCCAGTTAATTACATCCTCACTTCCTGCTAATTTGATATTACCGATGGAAGCAATCTCTTCCTCATTTTCATTGATTCCAAGATATTCAAAATTCCATCTTCTCTTAAATGCCGTATCCATAGGAAATACACCTTGATCAGCACTGTTCATGGTCGCCCAGATAAACATATTGTTAGGTATCCTGATTTTTTTGTAATTATTAGCATCTCCACCGAGCTGTGAAGCAAGATATCTTCTGATATCCTCAGATGCCTGTATTTCATACTCACTCACACCGTCATCATCACGATCCAACAACTGGAATACATCACCAAATACTGCTGCCACCTTTGCTCTGTTAATTTCTTCAATTAAAAGTAAATGTGGCTGTGGTGCTTCCGTTCTTCCGCTTTTTAACGCATCCACATATACCCGCATGAATGGTCCTGGTACAAAATCATATCTTATGCTTCTTCCATCCGCATCCATCACCGGTTTATATGTTCCAACAAACTGCGAATACGAATAATCCGGATGAAATGTAACTCTCTCATATGTACCAACCGTATCTGCCATCAGCTTGTCACAGTCATCTTTCAACCCAAAACTTTTTCCTGTGCCAGGTGCCCCGAATACAATACGGTTTCTCTCATAATCTACATCTATGTTTGTATTATAAATCAGATTCATATAGTCCTCCTCAGAATCAATCAGATATTGAATGTATTTCTTAACAGCACTTCTCTGTGAACCATTTTTTTCAGGCTCTTTTTTCAATTCATCCATAGCCTGATTTACCTGTCCGATATCTGTCGTATAGAATACGCTGTGTTCTGCTACCATAGGCAGCGAAGTCTTTTCGATGTTATTTACATATGAATCTATTGATTGTTGACTGTATGGATTCCCTGCATCTGAATCACCTTCCGGCTTTACCTGCAATCCCATCCAGTATCTGAAAAGTCTTTTATTTCTTTCTTCCGGATCTTCACTTTCCAGATTAACTTCAAGTTCCATATCATCAGGATAGTAATATTTTTTGTAAAGATACATCAGATTATTTTCATCTGTAAGCTGATAACATGATGTCAGTTTTCCTTCCGATTTTTCAGGAAGAACGTCTGCCAGTGTAAAATTTTCGTGCCATCTACCCGGTTTCATATGCGACATATCACTACTTGAATCGTAAAAATAGTTTCCTATCCCATCTACAAATGCGATAAGTCTTTCTCCAGACATTGCAACGAATACTGTATCCTCATTTGTTTTATAGAATCTGACAAGTTCACCAGCTTTTCTTGATGCAGTCCTTGCATCATTTCCGTAATAAATCTCTTGCAGTTTATCAGCAATGGCTTTTTTGTCAATTCCATCACCATATAAATAGCTATCAAGGCTTCCTATATCCTTCCAACCAATACCGACAACAGACCGCTTTTTCCATTCATCCGTATAATTCATCTTTCCGTCTGTGGTGCCTATCCTGACAAAGGTTTTCGGCATACCAAACTTATCAACGATAACATGATGCATGGCATCATAAGACATATTTGCATATCTTCTCACCATTGCAATCTGTCCACTTCTTGCATAACTTTTCTCACTTGGTTTAATCAGAAGTGCATACAGAATATGGTACTTCCAGACATCGTTGTGATAACAACTAAGAATATCACCAGTGGTGATTGCATAATATTTATGGAACCATGCCATGTTATAAAACTGATCCCCAATCAGCTTTTTCAGGTCATCATCCATCTTCTCACATTCTTCAATCGTCTGCGGATTAGCTTCTGATATAAACCTTGAACCATTCACCAGAGCATCACGAATCGATTTTCCCAACTGTAATGCTTCTTCATCAGACAGTTCCTTTGAATTATTGGCACTTCCAGATGTCCAGACACCAGTATCTTTTTTCTTAAATAATCCAAACTTATAGGCAGATCCACCTGAAATACTTCCAAAAAATTCGCGACACTGCGAATTTCTCTCAATCCAATAACATAATGATTCTGAATTATCTCCATCAGAATAAAAGATATACTCTAATAGTTCAGAATCAGACAACGCTTCCAGCTTGTCCGGAGAATATCTCTCCATAAATTCAGCTCTGCACTGCTCAGTAACATCATCATTTGAAGGCAATTCAAGGCCAGACTCTTCAATGTGTTTTGTCAGGATGTCCGCTGCACGTTTATATTCATTGTCATCCTGAATTTCTTCCTCATCATCTTCTCTTGATACATCTAAAATATCCATATCCATATAAGAACAGTATGATTCTTTTGTATCTCCATCCCAAAATGAATTACATGTTATAATATCATATATATCTGCCTTATTGTTTCTTGTTAATTCATCATTATCAATTACAAATTTACCGTCTTTTTCAGATATACAACCTGACCACTGTAATATTTTTAGCATTTCGCGAATCTGTCTATCTTCATGTTTCCATTCATGGTCAACTTCATTTAAGCTAACACTTGAAGGATAGTTTCCGGTCCTTCTATAATCAATAATATCCTTTATTAACTCTGAAATATTAGGGGATTTTGTCTTTGCAGCGGAATCATTATAAAATATAAAATATTTAATTTCATCCTTAGTCAAATATGCCGTTGTATTACCATATAACAAACTCATCGCATATAAGAGTTTAATTATCAACCGCATAGGTACCAGCATTATTCCATCTTCTTTGCTTGCATTAAATGCAGCACTGGTTCTCATATTAGGGAACTGAAATTTTTTTATAAAATTTAGTACTACTGCTCTTGTATTTCCACTTTCCGCATTCTTTGCACAATTACTGTTGCCATTCAAATTAAAATAAAATCCAAGTGTCATCATATTATTATTTGCACTTTTATCTTCTGTTGCTGTCGGCACAGTATTCGTAACAAAACAGTGTCCTGCTTTTTTTAATGACTCATCTAATACAGATATGCGCAAATCATTTGTAAACAGATAATGATACATCTATTATCCCTCCATTCTATCCAATAGTTTTGCAATAGCTGCTCCTACCGCTTTTGCTAATTTTGGTGGTACCGCATTTCCAATCATCTGATAAGCATTACCTTGACTCCCTACAAAATCAAAATCATCATCAAAAGATTGTAAACGCGCTGCCTCTCTTACAGTTATCGATCTACTTTGTTTGGAATCATAATGAATAAATCTATTTCCATCTTTATATAAGTGTGCAATTATTGTTGTACTTGGTAAATCAGGTTCAAGAACATGGTATCTATGAATAGGTGATTTAGACCCAATTTTCTGTTCATATAATTCACTTATTTTCTTACTGTCATATTCCCTTTTTCCAGTTTCAATATCTTCTGCCAATAACTTAAATGTATCCATATCTCTAAGGTTATGATATCTCGGTTTATGCCAGGTTACATTACACATTGGTGTTTCATGAGATTTATGCTTTTTGTGACTTTCTTCATCAAAATTTGGTGTGCAAGAAGGTAAATCGCCTATAGCCTCACGGACTGTAACAACTCTGCCTGCTTTAAACTCTGGTAAAATTTCTTCATAAAATAATCTAAGGTACTTATCGGCATCTTTATATCGTTTTGCATCAATACCCACAATAATCATTCTTTCTCTATTTTGAGGCACTGCATATTCACTTGCATTTACCTTTGCAAATCTTAAATCATCAAGTATTTTATATCCAATATTCTCGAAGCCTTTACGTATAAGTTGAGTAATGGGTGTTCCGTCCGGTGCTGCACTTAAAATCCCTGGTACATTTTCAAATACAAATAATTTCGGTCTGTAACGATTTACAACATTCAGATAATGTTCAAACAGATAATTTCTATAATCATCCTTCATCCCGTTCTCATCTCTTACTCGACCAGCTACAGAATATGCCTGACATGGTGGGCCTCCAATAATGATGTCTATTCCATTTGCTTTGTTTACAAAATAGTCAAGTCCTTTCCCTGTACCGAACTCATCTTCTTTCCATCCATTAAATAACTCATCTTCTCTCTGAATATCAAAATGCATAACTCTTTCATCTGCATCTGATACATTCCATTTTGTTTTTAATCTATTTATGAGTGTATTTACTTGTGGCTTCAACCATTCTACTGCTGCAATATCTATATACTTTCCAGTTTGCAAAAAACCATCTTCAAGTCCTCCACATCCTGCAAATAAATCTATCATTTTATATTTTGCCATTACTATTCATTCCTTTTTAAATACTGTTTTAGCTGGTTCGCCACTACCTGTCCTAACATAGGGGGCACTGCATTTCCTACCTGTCTATATTGTTGCGATTTGTTACCATAAAAAATAAAATCATCAGGAAAACTTTGCAATCTGGCACTTTCTCTTACTGTAGGAATTCTGTTCCACTTGTAATGAAAATGTGATCTATGTCCTGTGTTAATTGTATTAGAAGGTTTTTTGCTATGATATCTTGTTAATGCTTCATGATATTTATAAATTCCTTGATATTCTTCTGGAAGAGCTTTGTAATTTTTGCCCTCTGGTACCAGTGATATCATCTTCTTGGTTTTTTCGATTGGTATGCTTCCTATATGATTATAGACTTTATCAGAATTCTTTCTCATTTTCTTCTGATAATCTGATTGTGGATTACTAACATAATTCTGGATTTCATCGCCATATATTATTTCTCCATCTTCAGTCTGTAAGGAAGGTAAATCGCCTATTGCTTGTTCGCATGTTACATAATGATCCTTATCAACAGTTGCTTCAGGAAATTCAAATATACTATCAGAATCTCTTAATCCAACGAAAAATACTCTCTTCCTTATCTGTGGGATTCCATAATCCGGTGCATACAATAATTTAGGTGTCATATTATATCCAATTTCCTTAAAATCCTGAATAATTCTTTTTGCACCAATTCCACCATTTGTCTGCAACATTCCTGGAACATTTTCCAAAACAACAGCCTGTGGCTTTAATCTATCTGCCAGCTTGACCATTGCAAGATACAACGAATTTCTTTTATCATTCATATCTCTAGGTCCTGCAATCGAAAAGCCTTGGCATGGTGGTCCACCTACAAGAACATCCAACTTAATATCTCTATCTTTAAGATAATTGATTATCACATCAATATTATCATGATCAAACAAATCCAATTTCATTGCTTCCGCTGTTCCATGATTTTCCTTAAATGTCTTTAGTGCAGCCTCATCAAAATCCACACCTAATACGACATCATATCCCGCATCATAAAAGCCACGTGATAATCCACCGGCTCCAGAAAATAAATCTACGCAAGTAAACTTCTTACTCATTTTAACAATTTCCTCATTTCTTTATCATTTGAGCAGCAAGTCTACTCATTTTCTTTATTTTTTTTCCGATTATCCATCGGCTTTGGTGCATCATCTGGTATTGCCCATACTTCTCCAACCTTAAAAGCACCTTGAATTCTATTTTCAGAACATAATACCTGAACACGTCGCTGTGAAATGTTCCATTTTTCTGCCGCTTGGCTTGCACTTAAATATCCCATATCGCACCTCACTTTACCTGATAATTATATTCCACGGGACGAATAAAAGCAATGTAAATATTTATTATAATTTCAAATTGAACACTGCAAAAAAAGCGGCGGTCAATACACCCTCATGTACCAACCGCCATCAACACAACAATCCTTATGCTATCTTTCAGTATTTTTCGACTTTTCCATATTCACTTTTTTCTTTCCTCGAGAAACCTGCTTCGTCTGTTTTATCTTTTCTCTCACTGATGGCCTTTCCGGTTTTCTCTCCTGTGCCTTTTCTTTCAGATACTGCTCCGCTGATTCAAGATACTCTGCCAGTAGTCCTGTTTTATCTTCTGTGATAGGATTGATGTCTATTGCAATTCCCGCAATCACAAATCCATCCTCATGCAGTATATTAAAAAAATCATCTTCCCTGATTGTTCCTTTATAGTCTACCACCACATCCAGGTCCGAGCCGTTTTTCTCAATTCCCTTGCATCTGCTGCCGGATATAATCACATTTTCCACTTGTGCATTCAGATCATTTTCTATAATCTTTGCTTGCACATAGTACGATACCATTTCTTCAATCTCTTCGGCACTCATTCCGTCTACTGGGTGAAACTGCTCCGTTGTTTTCTTTCTGAAATCTGAAATCACACTTACAGCAAGCTGATTTTCTTTTTCTCTAAGCTCCGTCCAGAGATTGCCAATCACATTCCGAAGGTTATGATTATCATTTTCCATAAACTCATAATGCATCTCTCGGCAGCTCAATAGGAAAGTCAGTTTCTCTATCCTGTTGTGATGGGTTCTGTACTGCACTTCATACAGCAGCTTTTCTTCCAGTCGGAAGACTTCACTTCCTGAAATTCTATCCCAGATATCATCCTTTTCTGAACGGATCACAAGACCATATCCTTCATCATGTCTCTGCTGTACCATGTGAATCCGGTCTTCTGTTCCTTCTATCCTGCATGTAAAATCAAATTCGTTATATCCTGCTTCCCAATAATATCTTGCCTGGGTGAGTCTGATATCCGTCACCTCTTCTGCGGTTATGCTTATCTTCTCCTCTAGTTTTTCTGCAAAAATCTTCTCTTCCATCCTGTTCTCCTTTTCCTAAAACAGCGGCGCACTAAGGCCGCAATCGTTGTTGCTTCGCAAGTTAGCAAGCAGTGCCCTCGTACATACGTGAGCGCGTTTTGCTTGTTGGAGGCACATCCCCAATCCCCTTAGAATGTCATCTTCGATGACAAGCTACGCCCTCACTTCGTGAGTGCTGATACATTCCTGCTCTGCCGGAATAAAAAAAGAGGGCAACCACCAATTTATATTTTTGATGATTGCCCATATGCTTATCGCTCCTGCTGCTGTTTCTTTTTCATGCCTTCCTCTATGTCCCAGCTCTGCTGAGCAGCATAGAAGGATTACACATTTTGCTTCGCTATCTGATAATCCCGCATCTCTTTTTTTATTTTCTTGTATTCGCCGTAAGCTGCCTTTTTCTCTGAAAGCAGTCTTGCAAATTCTTCATTCAGTTCATTTACCTTTGGGATCTTTCCATCCGGCAGTTTTGAAAATGCTTCCTTTACCGCCTTGTGAAGAGTGATTTCATCCCAGTGTGCCTCGAAAAATTTCTTACTATACCACGATTTTCTGTAAGCAATGTATGTTTGCCTGGTCTTGGCATAATTGAAAATATGAGTCTTAATCACTTTATTTGCTGCCATTTTTTCCTGAATATCAACTACCAGATTAAACTTACGCTTTTCCGGTTTTGCTTCTTTCCGTTCCGGTACTTTTTCTTTTTTTTTCAGGAGACTCTTTCTCTCCGGCAATCACTTTTTTCAGATTTTCTTCTGTAAAATCCTCTCCAAGTGAACGGAACCGGATGAAACGCTTCTGCTCTTTCCCACATATTGCATTATGCTTCCCACGTTTAATCTATACCCTTCTTGCTGTAATAATTTCAGAAGCTCTTCAAAATCTGCCGGCTTCTGTTCCAGGCATTTCAGAATATCATCCCGGATGACATCCCGCATACTGGTCCGTTCCGGATACTTTGTTCTCCGCTGTCTCTTACTCGGTTTTACCTTCGGAATAATGGAAAGTCCATGCTCCAGACAGATAATGTCGCTGAGTCTCTGCAATGCAATTCCCGAAAACCAGAAGTCACGAAACTTCCGGTCACATTCCAGATTGGTGGAATTGAAAATTATATGATTATGAATATGTGCCCGGTCCACATGGGTTGCCACGATAAATGTGTGCTTCCCTTTTGTGAATCTCATACCGGTTTCATACCCTACTTCATTTGCTTCCTCCCTAAAAAGTGAATTTTTCTATTTTCCCATCAACACTGTCATAACTTCCATTTGCATACTCGAACCGGAATCTATCCTCACCATATAAATCAACGCTGAAAAACATTATCCTATTCCACTCCCGTATCCCATCTCTAGTAAATACTATATCCAGCTCAAATTCAAGGGTACTATCTGGGTTCTGCCCTCCGTTCACATGCGTATTTTTAATGCGCAATTCAGAGGGATACAAATTTTCCTTCAAGTCAATCTTACTGTTGCCGATTGTTGCAAAAAGGTGTGTGTGTTCTTCCTGATCCGCTGCCTGATTTTCCATATACTCTCGCATATTGGCCGCACCGACGTTCCCATACAAAGTGCCTCTTGCCTTTTCCAAAGAGAATTGCAACGTAATAAAGCGATGGTTTCCTATACTCAGAATATAGGCATTCTCACCTTTTTCGCAAAAGCTGTACTTTCCCAATTCATGAACATTTTCCAGTTCGCTTTTCTCTATCAAGCTGTACCTTACATCATATTTTTCCACTGTTATTCCTCCCATTTTAATTCAACCGGTAGATTCTAAGTCCATCGAATAGTTTCAACATTACCAGCATGCATTCCATAGGATTGGTATCCTTATCCTGCTCTGCTTTACCCAACCGATCGTAATTCTTCTTTACTGCTTCTTCGGAGATGTCCAGCTGATTTTCGTAATCGTAATCTTTAATCATATACTTATGCTGTCTTAAGAAATCGCGTTCCTCCTTTTCCAGAGTTCCGTGTGCAAATGCTAATATAAGAATGTAGGAATTATGGCATATAAAAATGTCGGAAAACCTACATTCTTATTTTGTATTTTTAGGTGTATTGTTGCACTTCCTTATGGAGGTGAACACTGCATGAAAAACAATCTTAAAGGAGAACTGGCAGTTATGGATAGTCTTGATATCAAGCCCAACCATGCTGCTCTGGGAAGAAAGTATGGAATGGACTGGCGGACAGTTAAAAAATACCACAATGGTTATGAAGGGAGGCCTGATAAGCGAAACAAAGGAAGTAAATTAGATGAATACAGGAATGAAATAAAAGACAAACTGGCTATCAAAAGAATTACAGTTCAGGGGGGTATATCAGTTCATGTTAAAGAAATATGGTGTAAACCGAATAGGTTCATATTCAAACTTTAACAGATATGTAAACTATCAACAAACTAAAACCCAAAGCCAGAACACATGGGCATCCAAGATTTGAAAAAAATCCGAGAGAACAGGCACAGGTAGATTGGAATGAGGATATCAGCATTACTAACATATATGGCGAGAAATTCGTTATAAACGTTCTGCATACAACACTGAAATATTCAAGATATGCCCATCTTGAAATGACCGCACAAAAAAGATTCGATGATGTTGCAAGAGGGCTTATTAATAGTTTCAGAAAGTTTGGAGGCGTTCCAAAAGAATTACTTTTTGACAACATGGCGACAGTTTCCAATACAAATGTAACACCCAAAAAGCCTACAGATTCCATCATGCAGATGGCAAAAGACTTTGGCTTTAAAGTGCGGCTGTGTAAAGCACGCTCACCGCAAACTAAAGGAACTGTAGAAGCAAGAAATAAGATAATTGACTGGATCAGGGCTTATGAAGGCGAATTCGAAACAATAGAAGAACTGGAGGTGCTTATCAGTGCAGTTAATAAAGACATGAACATATCAATTAATCAGGAGACAAAAATGTCTCCGACAGCGCTCTTTTACAAAGAAAAAGAGTATCTGAAACCACTTCCGCATAAAAGCATTATTGACACCTATCTCACACCAAATAGATACAGAGTGTCATCTGAAGCACTTATCCGCTTTAATGGCAACAGATACTCAGTTGACCCAAAGCTCATTGACGAAGAAGTTACAGTGGACTGCTTAGACAACAAGCTTTACATATATTATAACGGAAAACTTGTAACAATTCACGCATTAAATGACAATCCTGTCAATTATAAAAAGTACCACTATGAGCAGCTGATGAAAGGCAAAATTAATGATGCAGACATGGAAACAGTGGTTACAGGAAATCTAAAGATGATGGACAGATTATTAGATAGCCGGAAAGTCACTGTGACTGAAAAAGATGCAGTAAAATCTGAGGAAGCACTTATAGCCTATATTAACCAGAGTGATTATGGGAGATGGATTATAAATAGTTATGCACATTTGTCAGACACAGATAAAGTAACTTTCAGAAAAGGCATAAATGAAGTGCTTCCCTACATTGCTGACCGGGAACTATTCATATCACACATCAAATATTCCATGAAATCAGATATGTGCAGAAATCTTGCATATGACTGTGTTATGGAAGACTGCATGCGTATGGATAATTCACCATCAATTCTTTGCAAAGATGGATTTGAGTTTCTTTATGATAAGTACAAAGACAAGATATATAAGGATATGGCACAAATGGCAAAAGACTGGGGATTGGATGGTCAGAAAGAAGTAATACATTCTGAAAATTCCAATGAACCAGACAGGAGCATATCACTGACTGCCGAACTTCCATTCGATACCGCCAAGGAGGACTGATGAATACATATAACAACTTAATAAATAATCTTGAAGCTCTTGAATTATTCAAATTCAAAGAAAATATAGACAAATATCTGGATATGATTGCCGGTGGAGAGAAAACAGCTCTGGATGCTTTATGCGAACTTACAGAAAGTGAAATTGACTTCAGAAAGCAACAGGCAATAACAGGCTGTGTAAAAGTAGCTAATTTCCTATTTTTAAAGGAGATTAGTGAATTCGATTTCAGTTTCCAGCCATCACTTGATAAGTCCAAAATAATGGATCTTTTGACACTGCGTTTTATAGAAAAAGCAGAGAATATCATATTCTGCGGGACTCCGGGAGTAGGCAAAACAAATCTTGCAGTATCAATCGGGATAGAAGCTGCAAAACATAGATACTGCGTATATTTTATAACATTTCAGGATTTAATATCACAGCTGAAAAAAGCAGCTTTAGAAAACAGACTTGAGACAAGAATCAAGTGATTCTGCAGATACAAGCTGCTGATAATAGATGAACTTGGTTATCAGAAGATGGATGTCGATTCAGCCAATCTGCTCTTTAATCTCATAGCAAAACGATACGAAAAGCTGTCAACAGTAATAACAACAAACAGTCCATTTTCAAAGTTGTCTGATATATTTCAGGAACCAGTACTGACTAATGCTTTGCTTGACAGACTGCTGCATCACTGTTCTGTGATAAACATAAATGGACCATCATACAGACTAAAGGATCAGATGCAATACATGATTGAGGAAAATTAAAATACAAAAATATCGTATAAGCGTGTAGGTTTTTCTACATTCTTATATGATAAAAAAGCTACATTTTTATATTGACATTTGCACTGTACATAGATTTCTTTATTCTTCTTTTTCTTTATTACCCAAAATATCATTTTTTGCTGATAATAACGAACTGACAAAAATAATCAGGCAAATCACACTCGTAATAGAAATTAATATCGCCACTGCTTGACTTTCAACAGTTGTTGGACATATGTCGCCATATCCAATAGTAGTAAAAGAAATAATTGTATAATACAATAAATTCCATTTGGATATAGAACCACTGCTGCAATTATATGCCCCATCAAATGAAAAATATGTCCATAATACTAATAAATACATATTTAAAATTATCATTAATACAATAAGAAGCGAAGTAAATAATATCAGAACTCGATTTTTACTTTCTCGTTTATTTTTATCTTCAATAATACAGAATGGATTTTTAACAATTTTTATTAGAATTTGTATATTTAATATGTAGCATGATACTAACCCTACAAAGAGGAAAAATAAATTATCTCGCATTTCTTTTTCAGCAATGAATGAAAAAAAAGCTAATAAAGTAAGTAGTAAAAAACTACACATCATCTTTATTCCTATTTTTCTGTCTTTTACATCTCCAATAAGTTCAACAGTTTTAGAAAAAATTGCTAAGACGCATCCAAATCCAAAATACATAATCAATGATGTTATAATCCATATTAATACAGAGATAGCAATATTTTTTATCGACACTGTCCTACCATCTAACAAGCAACATTTTTGAAATGAAATCAAATAAAATACCATCAATAACATTATTCCTACAAACTTTAATAGAAATTTTAATATTGGACCTTGTTGGTTTACAAGTTCATAGTATGCATTTTTTATCGCTTTAAATATCCGTTCTATTATACTTTTTTTCTTTTCAAATGTACAAACCGACACAATAACGAATACTATAGTTATAAATTTTATTACAAATGATATCATACAGTTCCCCTATCTTTTCATTATTCTTGATGGCTATTATTTTATTACTATTATTCAATTTCATCAATATCTCTTATGTTAGATATATACTTGCCAACACCTTTGCCTGCTCGATTGCCACTTTTCTTAGTTCATTGCACGGATGATTACAGATACCTTACGATACCCCAGCTTCTCAGCTGCAAATTTTCTTCGGTGCCCGGATATGATCTCATATACTCCTTCCGGTCTTGGCCGGACAATCAACGGATTCAGTATTCCATATTTCCTGATGCTGTCCTGGAGCTCGATCATCTGACTGTCTGCCTGAACTTTAAACGGATGATTGGTAAAGGTTCTTAGCCGTTCCAGCTCGATCTCTACAACTTTTTCACCTGTTTCCCATTGCTCTGTTTTTTCTTCTACTGGCATTCTTTCTCCTTTTCCCTGAACGTAAAAAAGCCCGCCCAGATTAGAATTGTTTTTCATCTAATCTGAACGGACCTTACCATCAGACTCGAATACTTCCAAGCAAGAATATATTGTTATCACTAATTTACAACCCAAACCTCATCCTACACTATAGCTGAACTCTCCGGGTGGCAATCCCAAAAATCATAATGGGTGGCAGTTTTTCATTTTCGGTGGCAGATTTTGTATCTACCGGTAATCTTCGGTGGCAAGTTGCCACCCAAAATCGCTCCAAAAACAAAATTGCAGTAATAATTGTGGTCAACTATTACTGCAAAAATGGCTGTTCCCAGCGGGAATCGAACCCACAACTAGCGCTTAGGAGTTCAAGTCACTACAGAAAATCTATGTTTTTCTTGGTCAACATAAGTCAAGCAACAACTTGATTTTACTGACTTTCCTGTAAATCCATGTCAAAATAAGAAAACTGAAAATCATCCAAGTTAAGCACCTCTCGCTGACAAATGAGTGACACTGTCACCCTGAGGGTTCAACCATTCCGTTCCTGCGAATTCATATTTATGGCTACCATTCTCACT